>SAMEA104315434__coassemble_201_pt1 | contig 40196 bp, 39 predicted proteins | sample SAMEA104315434__metabat2_high_PE_014 | metagenome-assembled genome bin SAMEA104315434 (sample SAMEA104315434) | gut metagenome | biome: Monkey gut; feature: monkey-associated habitat; material: faeces | place: China | collected 2013
ATCGTGTTTCTCTGATATTCGGGTAGTGCTTGCCACGGACATTATCGGGTGAGCCAAGATTTCTCTTCCTGCACTTTCTTCTCATCGGAGGGATTTGCTTGCTGCTGTCCTGCTTGAACTGGCTTGCCATCCACCTGCACTTCTACTATTTTCTTGCGTGTGTCCCTGTACCATTTACTGAATATATTATATGGTACTTTGTTTCTGAGGCAGAACTGTTCTACCGAAATGCCTTTCGGCATCGCCTCTGTCTGATACTGGAAATAGAATCTTTACATACATTTTCTGCGTTCGGCAATTTGAAAGCAAGCTTTCATCGCTCTCACTTATCGAAAATATTCTAATTCTTCACTGCTGTACATAATCATTTGGATTTTGGTTCGCAGCAAAGTTTACACACTCTTTTTAAAAGTCCTAATTTGAATGCTTACATATAGTTTACTAAAAAGGTCTAGTAGTTCATATTCTTGCTTATCTTGTTTATGTCATATGGTGTACGTTGATAAATGTAGTAGTTTATCCAATTGTGATAGAAAAGATTTGCATGGGCTCGCCATGTCACAAGCGGTCCCTTCTCTGGGTCATTTTCAATATAGTAGTTTTTGGGAAGTTCGACATCATTTCGTTTTCCAAGGTCACGTCTGTATTCGGAATCAAGTGTATCTGGATTGTATTCCATGTGCCCAGTCACAAATATCTCACGTCCTCCACGTGCCATCATTACACTCGGTCCGCTTTCTTCAGACTCTGCTAATATAGAAATTTCTGGAACTTTGAGAATATCGTCTTTCTTGTTCTCTGTATGACGTGAGTGGGGCATTGCGAACACACTATCAAAACCTCGGAATAGTTGTGAGTTTTCATATTCAGGGTTTATTCTCTGAGTAAACACGCCGAATTTCTTTTTTTCAAGAGCGTACTTTTTTACATTATAAAAATAATATAGAGCAGCTTGCGCAGCCCAACAAATATACAATGTCGATGTTACATTGTTACGTGCCCAGTCAAATATCTCCGATATTTCTTCCCAATAGTTGACATTCTCGAAGGCCATACCCTCTACTGGTGCGCCTGTCACAATCAGACCATCAAACTTACGATGGCGTAGTTCGTCAAACGGTATATAGAACTGCTTCATATGTTCTATAGGCGTATTCTTGGAAGTATGCGACTTCAATTTCATAAAAGTCACATCTATTTGTAGTGGTGTATTTGACAAAAGCCGTATGAGGTCTGTTTCTGTCGTAACCTTTATAGGCATAAGATTCAGTATCGCAAGACGAAGAGTACGAATGTCTTGTGAATGTCCGCGTGTATCATCGATGACGAATATATTTTCATCCTCGAGCAGTTTAATTGCAGGTAATTTATCTGGTAATCTTAAAGGCATAATACTATAATTTATGAGAAATATTCTTCTTCGAGTTTCTCCAACTGACTTTGAATGTCGGTATACTCGTTTACCATCTGCATATTTGATGCATTCTCTGGTTTGAGGAGTTCCGCCTCTAACGTGCTTTTCCGTACCTCCAGTTTTTCTATACTCTCTTCAAGTTCTTTCTTTCTTTTCTGGATTTTGTTCTGACGTTTTTGTTCCGCCTTTCTCGCAGCCCAATCGTTGTTATTGTCCGCAACGACAGCAGCATATTTCCTATTTTTTATCGTGTCATCATCTATATTTTTCTGTTTTTCTATAGGTTTGGAAGGAGCGCATCGTATAGCATCATTGATTGTAGACACGTTCTTATTGCGTAGATATTCATATATTCCTCCCAAGTGTTCACGCACATTACCGTTTGCAAATTCAAAGACCTTGTCAACAAGTCCGTCAAGGAATTCACGATCATGACTGACCACTATCACAGTACCATCAAACGCCTTTATTGCATCTTTTAGAACATCCTTTGACGCCATATCAAGGTGGTTCGTAGGCTCGTCAAGAATCAGCAGGTTCACAGGTTCCAAAAGTAGCTTAATCATAGCAAGACGTGAGCGTTCCCCGCCAGATAGATATTTTACGTATTTCTCAGACGCCTCGCCACCAAACATAAATGAGCCAAGGATATCATTGATTCTAAGTCGTATCTCACCACGAGCTACACTGTCTATTGTTTGAAAGACTGTAAGATTCTCATCCAACAGCTGTGCCTGATTCTGAGCGAAATATCCAATTTGCACATTATGCCCCACCTTCAAAATTCCATCGTATGGTATTTCGTCCATTATGCATTTCACAAGTGTAGACTTACCTTCTCCATTCCTGCCAACAAATGCAACTTTCTCCCCTCTCTTTATAATAAGGTTCACATCGTGGAACACTACGTGGTCTCCGTAGTTTTTCCCTACACCTTCACAAATTACAGGATAGTCGCCAGAGCGTAGACATGGAGGGAATTTCAGACGCAACATTGAAGTATCCACCTCATCTACCTCTATAGGGACAATTTTATCCAACTGTCGTATTCGCTGCTGCACCTGTACAGCCTTTGTAGCCTGATAGCGAAAACGTTCAATAAAAGCTTTGATTTCTGCAATCTCCTTCTGTTGGTTTTCATAGGCACGCAACTGCTGCTCCCTACGTTCCTTACGCAGCAAAACATACTGATTATATTTTACCTTGTAGTCTATCACATTACCACATGTAATTTCAAGGGTGCGATTCGTCACGTTATTCACGAACGCTCTGTCATGACTGACCAAAACTACCGCTTGCGAACTCTGCGAAAGAAATTGCTCCAGCCACTGTATAGACTCTATATCAAGATGGTTGGTGGGCTCGTCCAACAAAAGAATATCATTGTGACGCAAAAGAAGTTTGGCAAGTTCTATGCGCATTCTCCATCCACCAGAAAACTCGGACGTTGGACGATTGAAGTCACTGCGTTTGAATCCAAGACCTATCAACGTTCGTTCCATTTCTGCTTCACGACCTTCTGCATTCATCATAAGATAACACTCATGTTCCATGGTAAACTTCTCGACCAACTGCATATAACTATCAGTCTCATAGTCAGTCCTAGTCTCCATCTCCCTTTGCAGTGCATCCACCCTGGCTTTCATCTTGTCCACATTAGCAAACGCTTTTCGTACCTCTTCGCATAATGTGGTACTATCCTGCAGATTCATCACCTGTGGCAGATAGCCTACTGTCGTGTCATTAGGCAGTGACACAATACCTTCTGTCGGTGCTTGTATACCTGCTAATATTTTCAACAATGTAGACTTCCCTGCTCCATTCTTTCCCACAAGGGCTACCCTATCTCCATCATTTACGACAAAAGACACATTCTTAAAAAGAGGTTTTATCCCGAATTCTACTTTTAGTCCTTCTACAGAAATCATTGATTATAACTTTACTTTATGATGCAAGGCTTGCCCAATGTCAGGTTAGCCTTCATTTGCTTTCAGCTATTCCATATCTCCCATGAACCATCCGCCTGCAACAAGAGCATCTCAAGACCGTTCTTTGTAACCGCCCCCTGCTCGCGTCCTTTTCTCAGAAACATGGTTTCATCGGGATTGTATATAAGATCGTACAATAGATGACGTGAAGTCAAAAACTTGTAAGGTATGGCAGGACATTCGTCAAAATGTGGAGCCATACCACATGGTGTGCAATTGACTATTACAGTATATTCCTTTAGTAAACTCTCATCTATCTGTTCGTACTGAATTGTACTGTCCTTTTTGAACCGACTCACAAGCATTGTCTCCAGCCCTAATCTATGCAATCCATAAACTACAGCCTTGCTTGCTCCTCCAGTTCCCAGCACCAGAGCTTTGGTATGATGTGTTTCCAAAAGTGGCTTTATGCTTCTTGTGAATCCTATTACGTCGCTGTTATAGCCTTCTAAACGGCGTTTCCCATCCTTCTCGGTTACCTTCACCACGTTTACTGCACCTATCGCCCGTGCCTCAGGAGAAATGCTGTCCAGATACGTCATCACCCTTTCCTTGTAAGGTATCGTGACATTGAAGCCACATAGATTCTGTGTATAGTCAATTATTGCGAGAAGATCTGTTATTACTGGTAGTTCATACTTCTCATAAACCGCATCAATATGCTCATTTTTGAATTTTTCGTTAAAATACCCTGGTGAAAAGGAATGTCCCAAGGGGTAACCTAAAATTCCATATTTTTTCATAATACTTTATTTATATGCAATATACAATGTACATATACCAAATGTCATACGACGGAAGGAAGCCTGCGAGAATCCAACTTTTCGAAAGATTTTAACCATTGTCTCCCCTTGCGGGAAAACCTCTATAGTCTTAGTAAGATACGAATATGCCGATGTGTCTTTGCTTATCAGCCGTCCATATAAAGGCAATATCGTATGGCTATATATTTTGAACAACTGTTTCATCGGAAAAACAACAGGTGCCGTCAATTCAAGAACGCACAACATACCATTCGGTTTAAGGACGCGACACATCTCTGCTAGTCCCTCTTCCAAATTTTGGAAATTCCGTATTCCAAAGGCTGCCATCACTGCATCAAAACTTTCCGACTCAAGAGACATCCTGGAGCAATCATCTTTCTTAAAAGAAATAATATCTTGCAAACCATATTTCACTGTCTTTTCTCGGCCTACTTGCATCATGCCTTCGGAAATATCTATCCCGACAATGCTGTCCGGACATAGCTGTTCTGCAGCTAAAATAGCAAAATCTCCAGTGCCAGTCGCTACGTCCAGTATTGTCTTCGGACTTTTCGTTCGCATGACATTTATGGCTGTCCTGCGCCAGTATTTGTCGATATCCCAGGAAAGTCGATGATTGAGTTTATCGTAGGTAGGGGCAATGTTATCAAACATAGCCTCCACCTGTTCCTTCTTCTCGCCATACTGTCCGTACGGCTTTATTTCCTCCTGCCTATACATTTCTTATTTTTGAGAGATAATCGCCCACGTTTTTCTCTATGCGTGCAGCAATATCCGACTGGTCTATGTTACGTTCGAACTTTTCTCCTACGATATGCTCATAAAGTTCGATATAACGCTCGCTTACGCTCTCAGCATATTCATCTGTAATCTCAGGCATAATTTGTCCTGGCTCGTTCATGAAGTTGTGCTCAATCAGCCACTGACGTACAAACTCCTTTGATAGCTGGCGCTGCGGTTCACCGTTTTCAAACTTCTCTTCGTATCCGTCTGCATAGAAATAGCGTGAAGAGTCAGGAGTATGTATCTCGTCAATCAGGTAAACCTTGCCATCGCGTTTACCAAACTCGTATTTGGTATCTACAAGGATAAGCCCCTGCTTGGTAGCTATCTCCTGCCCGCGTGCAAATAGCTTGCGGGTATAATCCTCCATGCTCTCATAATCCTCTTTATCCACAATACCTTGAGCGATTATTTCTTCTTTTGATATATTGAGATCATGTCCTTCATCAGCCTTTGTCGTTGGAGTAATAATCGGTTCAGGAAATTTCTCATTCTCGCGCATACCATCAGGCAGCTTCACTCCACAAATTTCCCTACACCCCTTTTGGTAATCTCTCCATGCAGAACCAGTAAGAATGCCACGGATTATCATTTCCACGCGAAAGCCTTCACACTTTAGTCCTACAGTGACCTGAGGGTCTGGCGTGGCAAGTTTCCAATTAGGACAAATATCATTTGTGGCGTCCAGAAACTTTGCTGCTATTTGGTTCAACACTTGTCCTTTGAAAGGAATTCCCTTTGGCAATACCACGTCAAAAGCAGAAATACGGTCCGTAGCTACCATAACCATGATGTCATCATTGATATTGTACACATCACGTACTTTACCATGATATACACTCTTCTGACCTGTAAAATGAAAATCTGTTGAAGTTAAAGCCTTGTTCATATCTATATTGTTTATTAGTTTATAGAATCATTTCTTGTGGAGCCATTATTTATATTCTTCTCGTAGTTCTCGTATGCATTAACGATTTTCGTTACGAGCTTATGCCTTACAATATCTTTCTCTGTGAGATTTACTATTTTAATGCCGTCTATACCCGCAAGTATCTCTACAGCCTCCTTAAGACCACTTTTCTGTCCTTTGGGTAAATCTATCTGCGTAAGGTCTCCTGTTATTATCATCTTGGAATTCCATCCCATCCTTGTCAAAAACATACGCATCTGTGCCACCGTAGTATTTTGGGCTTCATCAAGTATGACCACCGCATCATTCAGTGTGCGACCTCTCATAAATGCCAAAGGAGCTATTTGTATTATATGCTTTTCTAGCATGTCTTGTAATTTTGCTGCAGGTATCATGTCTTCCAAAGCATCGTATAGCGGCTGCAAGTATGGGTCAATCTTTTCCTTCATATCGCCAGGAAGAAACCCTAATTTCTCCCCGGCCTCTACAGCAGGTCTTGAAAGTATAATCTTCCTGATATTTTTTTCTTTTAACGCTTTCACTGCTAGTGCTATGGAAAGATATGTCTTACCAGTGCCTGCAGGGCCGACAGCAAATATCATGTCTTCCATATTATAAGCGTCTACAAGCTGCTGCTGCTTGACAGAGCGACTTTTTATCGGTTTACCCGTGGTACTGTATACTATTATACCATTTGTACTCTCTGCATTGACTGACTTGCCTTTGGATATATCAAGGATATCCTCTTCCTTTATGACATTGTACTTTTGTATATGCTTTTGCATACGCATCATACATTCTTCAAAAACGCATATTTCTGCTTCATCCCCCAAAACACGCATGATGTTGTCCCTTGCCATTATACGCAGTTTAGGATATAAAGAACGAATCATCTGCAGATGACAGTTATTTATGCCGTAAAAAACCAAAGGATCTATGTCCTCTAATACAATATGTTTTTCTATCACTTTTTCGTTTATATGGCAGTTTTAAAAATACCGCTGTTAAGAGTTTAACTTTAGGTGGAATATCTTCCATCCGACTTTAGAATTCTTTTAGGTGCAAGATGTAATTGCACTTAGTCACAATGTATGTATTACTTCAGTGCTTATTTACATTATAACCTCAAAAGCATTTTCTAAATATGCATAGGCTATTTATTTTATAGTTACCCAACAAATTATTTTCTGCAAAATTACAAAACTTTTTCCATATTTCGGTAACTTTTTTGTACCTTTGTACCTTGTAAATGTTTTTTTTCTACGAAAACGATAAATTAACACGCAGAAATATGCTTATTTCCCCAAAAAGATACTTACATACTTTTGCTTTAAGCACCATAATCTTAGCTTTGGCTCGTTGCACAATGGAATCACCATATATCAGTGGAAGAACTGTCTATAGCGATAACGACACCGCCATAACAAACAGCAGAAGCCAAATCATAACGGTTGACACCATTCCTGATTGTAAAGACACCGCTGTTCCGATAGTCTCAGATTTCACCCCTCACAAGATTCTTAGTGTCCCATGTTTCAAAACGACATTTCCGGACAGCAACAATGTCCAGATAACAGCAGCCCAAAAACATGGTGTACCTCCCGTAGAGAACCGTCTTGATGCGGAAAAGAGAAAGTCAGAACTAGTATACGCAGGAGCAAACCCTTACTTCAGCGTTGATCCTTTGAAAGAAAGCATACCATATCTTGTGCCACGAGCGAGTATACTATTACAAGACATTGGGCGTGCTTTCTATGACAGTCTTTATATAAAAGGGGTACCCATGCACCAGATTATCGTAACAAGTGCACTAAGGACCGAAGAGGACGTAGCACGTCTACGTACACACAATGGTAATGCGAGCGAAAATTCTTGCCATCGATACGGTACCACATTTGACATATGTTACAATCGCTACATCACAGTGCAAACATCTAACTGTCCTCGCAGGCAGGTGCGCAACGATACACTTAAATGGGTTTTATCCGAGGTTCTTCGTGATATGCGCGAATCAAAGCGCTGCTATATAAAATATGAAGTAAAGCAAGGCTGCTTTCATATTACTACAAGGTAATTCGTCTTTCGTAACCATCCGAAATCCACTATCCCCCCCCAAAAAAAATCTCACAATTGAAATAGCGACTGTTTTTTCGCATCTCACTCGCAAGATTTTTTTTTGGGGGGGGAGGGACGGTGGATTAAGGAAGGTTAATGCTTACACGAAATGCATCTTACTTATATACAAGTGTAAATAGGTTGTCCTTATTCACAATCATGTTTGCAAGGGTATGGATTTCTTCTGCCGTCACACTACCGATGCGCTCATAAAGATGCGGAATACTACGGAGGGTGCCACGATGGAGATACTGCTTCGCCATGTCGATAGCGAAATTCTCCTGCTGCTGCGCTGCGAGGGCTATCTGGCCGCACAACTGCGTCTTGCAGGCACGCAGTACGGCCTCTGACAACGGAGCACGACGAAAACGTTCTATCTGGCTGTTGACAAGACGCTGGCAACGAAGAATTTCTTCTTTGTCACACCCATAATAGACACTCCAAAGAATTGCATCCGTATATGAGGTCATAATACCTTCCACCGTATATACGAGACCACGACGTTCACGCAATGCTAAATTCAATCGTGAATTCATGACAGGACCAGCGAGAATATTGTTGAATAGGAAAAGAGGTACTCGCCAGCGTTCAAGATTGTGAGCGAAGGCAACTCCAGTCATTACATGTCCCTGATGGGTTTCTTGCGTTTCATCGATACAGAAAGAGGATGCCGGTACAATAATACCGCTATCCACAGAAGTAGCACGTTCTTCTAATAAAGAAGACAGAGAACGACTTTTCCCTTCGGTTTCGCATCCATCAGAAGAAGGACGAAACGTAGAATGTAAACGCTCAAGCCGTTTTACAAGCGCACTAAAGTTGATATCTCCAAGAACATAGAACACCGCATTTTTGGGGCGATACAGCCGTGAGGTGAAACGACGGCAGTCTTCAGTAGTATAACTTCTTACAGAATCTTTTGTTCCAAGTACATTATGTCCTAGAGGATGCCCAGAGAATAGATGATTCTCAAAATCATCGTATATTAGCTCCGCAGGGCTATCACGATAACTGTCAATCTCATCACATACCACCTCACATTCCTTCTCTATCTCCGCCTGCGGATATGTGCTACAAAATACCATGTCGGTCAGTGTGTCTACAGCACGATAAAAATACTGCTTCAATATAGAAGCATAATACATTGTCTCCTCTTTGGCAGTAAAGGCATTGAGTTCGCCCCCTACCCTCTCGAGAGAGTTTATAATCTGTAATGACGAAAGATGGACCGTCCCCTTGAACGAGAGATGCTCACAAAAATGAGCCAGTCCTTCTTCCGCCATCGACTCATTGCGTGAACCTGCCTTGATGGCATAACCACAGTATACTACATCCCCATGCTGCTGGCAATGGATTATCCGCAGTCCATCGGCAAGGGTGCAGGTATTGTACCCATTCATGCCAAGAGTTTCTTTACACATGCACTGACTGCCTTACCATCCGCCTTACCAGCTAACTGCTTCGTTGCAAATCCCATAACCTTGCCCATTTCCTTCATGGAGGTGACACCTAGCTGCTCAATGATACCCTTTACAGCAGCCATTAGTTCCTCTTCAGATAACTGCTTGGGTAAATAATCAGAATATACGGCTACTTGTGCAAGTTCTGCATCGGCAAGATCCTGACGCCCTTGCTGTACGAATATTTCGGCAGCATCACGCCCCTGCTTGACCAGTTTCTGAATTATCTTCAATGCATCTGCGTCTGACAACTCATCATTTGCCCCTGGCGCTGTTTTAGCTTCAATGAATACCTTCTTTACGTTGCGTAAAGCATCACGTCTTACTGCATCCTTTGCCTTCATTGCGGCAACGATGTCTTTTGAAATCTGATCGAATAACATAGCTTGTATTGTTGTTTTTTTCTTGACTGTATATAATACCTCTGATTGTCAATTCAATGAATATTCTATCGTAGTTACCACCCTAACGCGTTTTATATACTGTGACGTGGCATCACGATCTTCGATAGAGAACTGTCCCTGCTGTGCACTCTTTATACATCCTACATTGCTCTCCGAATCCTCAGCAAACTTTCTGGCTGTCTCTCTCGCCTTTTTAGTAGCCTCTTCTACCATCTGCGGCTTAATATTGTTAAGCCCCGTAAACTCGTACGTGACGGCATTACCACCATAGTCTTCACTGACTATAGCTATCCCCTGTCGCATGAGTTCTGTCTGGCGACGCATTAGCTGTCTTACCTTGTCCACATCAGATGACGTAACAGTGATGACACTCGTAGCCTTGAAGCGATAGTTCATAATCTCATTACCGTAGTTGTCCGCCTGACGGTCGGAGATAACTGGAGGATTTACACTTATTTCTTCTGCCTTTATGCCTCCAGCCTTTAGGAAGGCTACCACCTTGCTGTTCTTCTGCTCCAAAATATTATACATCTCGGACGGGTCATTCCCCAGCTCCTTGTATACCAACGGCCATGTCACTTTGTCAGCCTTCACCTCTCTTTCTGCCAGTCCTTTTACAACCACACTGCGATCCATAGCCTTGAAGTTGATGATTCCGCTACGAACAGACATTCCTGCAATAGCAATTCCAGCAGCAATAACAATTGATGGGATAAAATTCTGATATTGTATCATAGTAGTTGCTTGGTCATTTATATGGTTGTAATTTTTAGTACCCTACTTAACATTAAAAAAGTAATAGCCGATAGCACTTCTTGCACAGCAAGCGCATGCATATTTCTAGCTATTACTTCTTTTTTTTACTTAACGTTCACACTGCTATATTTGACTATCTTTATCTTCTTGTTGCTTGGAATATTTGGCTTCGCCCATGTTCCGTCTATTACAGATATTGTAGCCGCCTTCCCCTCTGGGACGGCATTGACAGCATCCTGCAAGGTCATATAATTACCCTTTCCTAACGCAGACACAATATAATCATAGTGACGTACATACGGTTTCAATTCAGGGCATACCTCTGCCATTGCATCCACAAGATGGGAAGCAACGACATGAGCACCATATACATTATAATGGGTATTGTCCTTACGTCCCTTCTTGACTCCATATTCGCCAGGTTTCAGCCACATATGAAGTTTACGACTTTCCTCCACTCCCATAGACTGCTCAATGTCATGTGTCACCTTGTTTGCATCCACATACGGCACACGCATCATCAATGCCACATTTTTAGGTGTGAGAATATAGTTACCATGGGTATCAACAAGTGTATCACTGTTAATGAGCTCCTCACCATATGCAACGTTACGCAGTGACTCGTCATCTACACCGAGGTCTGGCTTCTTGTAGAAGTTTCGCCGCACTACAGCATTCATCACTATAGGTGTAGCGCCTTTTTCTTGTGCTGCACGAATGAACATACGATAGTTGTCATCGAGAGTAAGCCCCGCATCGGTATGTCGTCTGTCCCCGATCTTGCCTTTCTCGTCATTGTGTCCGAACTGAATCACGAGGTAGTCACCAGGCTTCATGGCATCATAAACTTTCTGCCAATGCCCTTCAAGAATGAAGCTTCGCGAAGACCGTCCGTTCAATGCATGGTTATCCACAAGCACATTCTCTGTAAAGAAGCCTTGCAGAACCATTCCCCATCCACGCTCCGGTCCTTTTTTAACATCTTTGTTAGCCATAGTAGAGTCACCAATCATAAAGATGGTGAAGCTTTTGCTACTTGAAGTCATGACAAAAAGTGATGTCACCAAAAGGAACGCTATTGCGCAACGATATATAATTCTATTTTTCAACATTTTATCCCTTAACTATATTGATAAGTTCATCTGTTGTAACCAAAGTCTGCTCACCTGTTGTCATATTCTTCAACGTAACCTTGCCGCTTGCAATCTCATTCTCTCCAGCAAGTGCAACGAACGGTATAGCCAATGCATTGGCATATGACATCTGTTTCTTCATTTTTGCAGAATCCGCATATACCTCCGTACGTATACCTGCTTTTCTTGCAGCCGTAGCTATAGGGAAACAGTAAGCAGTCTCTTTCTCACCAAAGTTGATGAATAACAACTCTGTGCCATTGACAGCCTCCTTAGGATAAAGATCCAACTGGTTCAACACATCATAAATTCTATCTGCACCGAATGAGATACCAACTCCAGAAAGTCCTGGCATACCAAAGATACCTGTCAGGTTATCATATCGTCCACCACCCGTTATACTGCCGATCTGTACATCAAGTGCCTTCACCTCAAAAATAGCTCCAGTGTAATAGTTCAAGCCACGTGCAAGAGTGAGATCCAATTGCAATTCATTATTGAGAGTTCCCTTAGGAGAATCAAGAGCACCAAGGACACCAAGGATATATCGCATTTCCTCAACCCCCTTTATGCCAATTTCTGAATCCTTCAGTACTTCAGCTATTGTATCAAGCTTCTGGGCATTGGTACCTTCAAGTTTGATGATTGGTTGCAATTTGGCTATAGCCTCTTCAGAGATTCCATCTTGACGAAGTTCCTCGTTTACAGCATCAATACCAATCTTATCAAGCTTGTCTATAGCAACGGTAATATCTACAATTTTGTCAGCCTCCCCTATCGCCTCTGCAATGCCAGAAAGAATCTTTCTATTGTTAATCTTTATCTGAACCCTTACACCGAAATTGGTGAAGATGGTATCTGTAATCTGCATCAGGTCAACTTCATTCAGAAGAGAGTCAGAACCAACAACATCCACGTCACACTGATAGAACTCGCGGTAACGTCCCTTCTGCGGACGGTCAGCTCGCCATACAGGCTGTATCTGATAGCGTTTGAAAGGAAGCTGTAACTCTTCACGATGCTGCACCACATAGCGCGCAAAAGGCACGGTGAGATCATAACGCAAGCCTTTCTCACAGAACTTGGCTGCAAGCCTCAGCGTAGAAGTGTTAGCAACCTCATCTGCCGTCATGCCATGTAAGAAATCCCCCGAGTTAAGTATTTTGAAGAGTAGTTTGTCTCCCTCTTCACCATACTTACCCATAAGTGTTGAAAGATTCTCCATCGCAGGTGTCTCTATCTGACGAAAGCCATAGAGTTCGAACACCTTGCGTACAGTATTAAATATATAGTTACGCTTCGCCATCTCCATAGGAGAGAAGTCACGCGTACCCTTGGGAATACCTGGTTTCTGTGCCATTTATCAAGTTATTTCCTTAAACAGGTGTTAAAATTAATATTAAAAATTAATCTTAACACCTGCTTGTATTATTACTTATTGCCTTATTTTCTTACAATTGTTTGTTCTCGGTCAGGACCGATAGAAACGATTTTAATAGGTGTCTCGAGCTGTTCCTCAAGGAACTTAATGTAATCCTTGAACTCCTGCGGGAAGTCATCCTCAGAAGTCATTTTAGTCATGTCGCACTGCCATCCCTTCAGTTCTTTGTAAACAGGCTCTATACCGTGCTCTATATCATAAGGGAAGTCTGGTGTCTCTACACCGTTGACCTTATATGCTACACATGCCTTGATAGTTTCAAACGTGTCGAGCACATCACTCTTCATCATAATAAGCTGTGTAACACCGTTAACCATGATAGAATAACGCAGGGCCACGAGGTCAACCCATCCGCAGCGACGCTCTCTACCAGTCACCGCACCATATTCATGACCTATATCACGCATTTTCTTACCAGTCTCATCGAAAAGTTCGGTAGGGAACGGACCAGCACCGACACGAGTGCAATATGCCTTCATAATGCCATACACCTCACCAATTTTGTTTGGACCAAGTCCGAGACCTGTACAAGCACCAGCACAGATAGTGTTACTTGAGGTAACAAACGGATAAGAGCCGAAGTCAACATCAAGCATTGTACCCTGAGCTCCCTCACAAAGAATCGACTTGCCTGCCTTCAGTACCTTGTTTACCTCATGTTCAGAATCAACAATTTGGAACTGCTTGAGGTACTCTATACCTTCAAGCCACTTCTTCTCCACCTCTGTGATATCATAGTCGGTGTAGTTCATCGCACGCAATTGCTTTTCATGACGTGCCTTGTGAGCAGCATACTTCTCCTCGAAGTTTTCCAGAATATCACCGACACGCAGACCTGTACGTGCTATTTTATCAGAATATGTAGGACCAATACCTTTACCAGTAGTACCAACCTTATTAGCGCCCTTTGAAGCCTCTATCGCTGCATCAAGTACACGATGTGTTGGCATTATAAGATGTGCTTTCTTTGATATGTGAAGTCGTGATTTGAGGTCGTGACCGCTCTTTTCCAAATCCTTCGCCTCATCCATAAAGAGGTCTGGAGCAAGCACAACACCATTACCTATAATGTTCACCTTGCCACCCCGAAAGATTCCTGATGGTATAGAGCGAAGCACATACTTCTCACCATTGAACTCCAGAGTATGACCGGCATTAGGACCGCCCTGAAATCTTGCTATAACATCATACTTAGGTGTAAGTACGTCCACGACTTTACCTTTACCTTCGTCTCCCCACTGCAGACCGAGGAGCACATCTACTTTACCTGTCATAATAGTATTCTGTTTTTATGAAAATTATTCTTCTCTATGGCAATAGCAATTCATTTACTCACTATTACCCACCGCATAAGCTCCTGCAAATTTAGTTATTTTTTCACAAACAGCCAAACTTTATTCTAAAAAAAACTCATGCCATAAAATCAGCTACGACATAGCTGCTTCCTCCAACAAATATCATATCATACTCCGAACTTATTGAACAAGCAGCCTTATATGCATCTTTTACAGTCGCATACGGCTCACCACTCAAGTTTCTTAGTAATGCTTTATTATATAATTTTTCAACAGGTATAGCCCTACGTGTAGATGCTTGCGTAAAGAGATAATGCGCATCATGCGGCAGCAAATCCATAACGGCGTCAACGTCTTTGTCATCCACCATTCCAAAAACAATATAAAGCTGGGAGTCTTTGTATTTGTCCCTCCTTTTCTTGTATGTATTCTCTATCTGTTTTGCCAAATACTGCCATCCTGCCAGATTATGTCCAGTATCACATACCACCAATGGAGCCTCGTCAACAATCTGCCATCTTCCCATAAGTCCAGTAGAGCGACATACTCCTTCCATAGCACGGCGAACCATGTCTATCAGCGTCACTCCCCTTGCTCTGTTACGATCTGTAAGGGATTTCATCCCGACCGCCTTCATAGCCTTTGCCAATGGTAACAATACATGAAGGATGGTGTTCACGTTCTTCTCCTGACAATCACCTCCCAATGCTCCATGAAGCACACCGAAACAGTTTGTCTTATAAACCCTTCCTCCATTGTCATCCGCCACACTTGATATTATATAAGGTGTATCCTCGGCGAAGACAATTGGCGCTCCTACACTTTTTGCTTTTGCCTCGAAGACCACCCTGGTCTCTGGCACATCCTCTCCTATCACGACAGGTACACCTTTCTTTATTATACCAGCCTTCTCACAAGCAATCTTTTCAAGCGTATTGCCGAGAAAACCCGTATGGTCAAAAGATATATTCGTGATAACGCTCAATAATGGGTTAATGACATTCGTGCAATCCAGACGTCCACCCAAGCCAACCTCTATAACTGCTATGTCCACCCCTTTGTCAGCAAAATACTTGAACGCCATTGCTGTCGTCAGTTCGAAGAACGATGGATGCAACGGTTCGAAGAATCCCCTTTCCTTTTCCACAAAATCTATTACATATTCATGTTCTATCGGTTTACCGTTCACACGAATACGCTCATTAAAGTCCACGAGGTGCGGCGAAGTGTAAAGTCCCACATTGTAGCCAGCCTCCTGCAACAATGCTGCAAGTGTGTGAGAAACAGACCCCTTACCGTTAGTCCCCGCCACATGTACGGTTCTATACCTTCGATGGGGATGTCCGTAATGTTCATCAAGAGCCTTCGTGTTGCTCAACCCCTCCTTATACGCACCTGCGCCCACCTTTTCAAAGGCAGGCGCAGCGTTATACAAATAATCTAAAGTCTCACTGTATGTCATAAGTTTACTTATAAAAAAGCAACATTGCTATTTTATGAAAAGAAGCTATGAAACCTATCGAAGATATTCTTCTTGGTATCTCTGTCGCCCTTGAAGTTCTCTGCTTCCTTGAACTTCTCAAGTGCTTTCTTCTCTTCCTTGTTCAAAGTCTTAGGAACATAGACACTGATATTCACCAGCATATCTCCTGTTCCGTAACCATATCCTTGTACGGCAGGCAGACCTTTGCCTCTCAGTCGAAGCGTCTTTCCTGGCTGAGTACCAGGTTCGATTTTCACTTTCAGCTTGGTATCTTCTATAGTAGGTATCTCTACATCTCCTCCGAGCGCAGCTGTAGGAAAATCCAGCAAAAGATTATAAATAAGGTCTTTACCGTCACGAATAAAGGTGTCATTGTGCTCTTCTTCCACGAACACCTTGATATCTCCAGGCACACCGCCTCTCTTTCCTGCATTTCCCTTGCCAGGTACATTGACGACCATACCATCCTGCACGCCAGCAGGTATATGAACCTCTACTACTTCTTCGCCGCGCTCTACACCTTCGCCATTACATTTAGAACATTTGTTCTTTACAATCTGCCCCTCACCGCCACAGGTAGGACATACGCTCTGTGTCTGCATCATGCCAAAGAAGCTCTGTTGCTTCTTTATCACTACGCCAGAACCATGACATGTAGGGCACGTTTCTGTTCCTGAGCCATCTGCCGCACCAGTACCGTGGCAGCATGAGCACGTTACATCCTTACGCACCTTGAACTTTTTGGTGACACCTGTCGCCACCTCCTTCAGGTTCAAACGTACCTTGAGACGTAGGTCGGAGCCACGATGCACCTGTCGTCCTCCTCCGTAGCCACCAGAACCACCAAAGCCGCCAAAACCGCTATGACCGCCGAACACATCTCCAAACATAGAGAAAATGTCATCCATGGAGAAGCCTCCAGCACCGCTGAAGCCGCCAAAGCCACCACCTGCGCCTCCCATATTCGGACCGTCAAAGCCGAACTGGTCATACTGCTGGCGTTTCTGGTCATCAGAAAGGACAGAGTACGCCTCCGCAGCCTCCTTAAATTTTTCTTCAGCCTGTTTCTTTTCCGCATCACTTTTTCCCTGTTGACGGTCGGGGTGATACTTGATAGCAATCTTACGATATGCCTTTTTTATATCTGCAGCACTGGCGCTCTTGTCAACGCCAAGCACCTCATAATAATCTCTTTTTGCCATTGTCTTGTTATGTTAGCGGGCGGCACTGAAAGACTTTCAGCCCCACCCTAAGTACTATATCACTCTTCGGTCCGCCTTTCACCGCAAGCCTTCCGCTTACTGTCCTACAGCGACCTTAGCGTAACGAATAACCTTGTCATTAAGAGTATATCCTGTCTGAACGCAGTCAATAACCTTTCCCTTCTTGTCTTCTCCCATTCCTGGCACGTGAGCAATAGCCTCGTGGTAATCCACGTTGAAATCCGCTCCTTCCGTTTCGATCTTCTTCACTCCGAGTTTTTCAAGTGTTCCAACAAATTTCTTGAATATAAGATTCATTCCCTCGCGTATAGCCTCAGGGTCAGAACTCTTGTCCTGCAGTGCTCTCTCAAAATCATCAAGTACAGGAAGGATGGAAGTGATAGTTTTCTCGCCACCATTCAGTATCAGTTCTGCCTCTCTCTGCTTTGTTCTCTTTCTATAGTTGTCAAACTCAGCTTGCTTGTAGAGTGCCTCCATCTTGAGTCGTTCTATCTCAGCCTTGGCAGTCTCCAAAGGATCCACTTCCGGTTCTTTCTTGTCATCAGAACTGTCAGTCTTTTCACTTTTGTCAGCATCATCACTGCCATTCTCTGTCTTTGTGTCAGTCTCTACGGTATTATCCACTGTATTAGCAGCAGACTCGTTCTTCTCTTCCTCGTTTACGGTATTGATATCTTCTTTCTTCATTGTCATTTAGTTTTATTTTTCATTTAGAAAACAATAAGTATGCCAAGGCCCCATGTTTTGGTATATGGCATAAGGCAGCATGGCATCCTAAGCCATCAGGCATAATAAATTAATAGGTAACAGATAATAACGAAGAATTACGCACCGCTCAATCTTTCACTATTATCTATTACCTATTATCTATTCACACAATCAGTACATTTCCGATTATGAGTCTTATTCTTATGAATACATCTGTACTTTCTGTTCCTTTATCTGCTCGTCATAGATATAGTCATCATATGTCATGAGTTTGTCTATGGTACCCTTAGGAGTCAACTCAATAATACGGTCTGCTACCGTGTTGATAAACTCATGGTCATGTGAAGAGAACAGGATGTTGCCCTTGAACGATATGAGGTTATTGTTAAACGCCTGGATAGACTCAAGGTCAAGGTGGTTGGTAGGAGTATCAAGGATAAGGCAGTTAGCATTCTGCAACTGCATACGTGCTATCATACAGCGCATTTTTTCTCCACCAGAAAGTACATTCACCTTTTTCTCTACCTCCTCCTGCTTGAAGAGCATACGACCGAGGAATCCCTTCATTGCGACCTCATTGCCTGGACCATACTGTGACAGCCAGTCTACGAGGTTAAGGTCGCAGTCAAAGAATTTGGTATTGTCAAGCGGCAGATACGCTGTAGTAATAGTAATTCCCCACTTGTACGTACCGCCATCAGCTTCTCTGTTACCGTTGATAATCTCGAAGAGAGCGGTCATCGCCTTAGGGTTGTGTGAGAGGAACACTACCTTCTGTCCCTTCTCTATATTGAAAGAAACGTTATCGAACAACACCGTACCGTCAGCGTCAACAGCCTTCAAGTTCTCGACCTCAAGAATCTGATTGCCTGGCTCACGCTCCATCTGGAAGATGATACCAGGGTACTTTCTTGTAGACGGCTGTATTTCCTCCACATTCAGCTTCTCCAGCATTTTCTTTCTTGACGTAGTCTGTTTTGATTTTGCCACATTGGCAGAGAAACGACGAATAAACTCCTCAAGTTCCTTCTTTTTCTCCTCTGCCTTTGCCTTCTGATTCTGCGCCTGACGCAGTGCCAGCTGGCTTGACTCATACCAGAAAGAATAGTTGCCTGCAAATACAGTAACCTTTCCGAAGTCAATATCCACTGTCTGTGTAGACACGGCATCAAGGAAGTGTCGGTCGTGAGAAACCACAAGCACAGTCTGCTCCACGTTAGAGAGGTACTCCTCCAACCACTGTACGGTGTCAAGGTCAAGGTCATTGGTAGGCTCATCCAGCAGGAGGTTATCAGGATTACCGAAGAGAGCCTTTGCCATCATTACACGCACTTTCTCATTATTAGAAAGCTCAGACATCATTTTGTAGTGAGCATCCTCTTTGATACCGAGGTTTGACAGGAGCTGTGCAGCATCATTCTCAGCATTCCATCCGTCCATCTCTGCGAACTTCTCTTCAAGTTCCGCAGCACGGTTGCCATCCTCCTCTGTCATCTCGCCCTTGGAATAGAGAGCATCACGCTCCTGCATATTGTCCCACAGCGGCTTATGACCCATCAGAACCGTATTGATTACAGTCACGTTGTCATATTTGAAGTGATCCTGCTCCAGCACAGAGAGACGTTCACCAGGTCCGAGTTCTATCGTACCCTTATTAGGCTCCAAATCACCACTGATGGCACGCAGCAGAGTGGATTTGCCAGCACCATTGGCACCTATCACACCATATATGTTACCAGGAGTAAACTTCAGATTAACATCTTTGTAAAGGACACGCTTTCCGAACTGAATAGCAAGATTTGTGACTGTTATCATTTTTCTTTTTATGTGTAATAATAATATTCTATAAACAAGTCAAACACCAACTTGGAGTATCACTTATATATAACAAAATCGAATACTTACTTTAAATCGGCTACAAAGGTACTACTTTTTTGCGACACTTGCAAATTTTAATAATGAGGAAGACCCCAAACCCATATTTTCGTAATGTTTTTTCAAGCTACGCTACGCCTTACCTATGCGTCTCAATATACTTTTCTGGTTCAAAGGAGCTAATATCAAACACAGGTTTGCCATCCTTCATAGGAATATCCTCTGCGGTATGATTGTCCTCCATCACGCATTTCCCCTGATCGTAATCAGTATAATCCTTGCCTTTACCCAGCAGATTGATAGATATATTCCTTTTCAGTATATGTCCGTATCCTGGCACGTCGACAGCCTCCTCTGCCGATTTGCGGCATATCATGGTATAGTTACGAGGATTGGCGATGGAGATATTGTCCGTGAACTCCACTCCGCCGAGATGATGGTTAGCATATATACCCTTATTCTTATTGCGATAGGCTATGCAGCGTCTCACTACATGATGCGGTGCCTCCTTCACCTCACGCACCATATCCTTCTTAGGCTTCATTCCATACCCACCAGCCTTGATGCCAGTACCGTCACCAGCAGGTGTCAGCGTACCTGGGCGGAAGCCATTGTAGAATGCCACGCAATCCTCTATCACCACAGGAGCGAGGCAGTTGATAAGGTCAAAGCCGTCATCGCTGTTCCACCATGCACGACAGTGACGGAACACGTTCCCCGTATCCTCTTCTGACATACAGTGCGCCCCGAAGCCATCAGTATTGCCTCCATAGCCGCCATCAGAATAATAGTCATAGTTGTTATATGCATCACAGTTCACTATCAGATTGTTCCTGCCCGACAGCAGATATACGCCTATCGCCATACCGTCATGTAACGCCATGCCGTCAAGCACACAGTTGTTCGCCCTCACTATCCTCACGCACTCACTCTGCGCATGTCCTCTCTGCAATACCCTCAGCCCGGTTATACCGAGATTCCGCAGCACAATGTTGTCTGCCGAAAGAAGAACGCCCGTCAGTCTGTAGTCACCAGGATTGACTGCCGACATATCGAAGTCGGCATGCTCGTTCTTGTATCCACTATATACTATGGGCGCATCCGCCCTACCCGACTTTGTGATATTGAAGACAATGGCATATCTTCCATCTTTTTTCTGAATCTCCTCATTAGTCACTCTGTATGTACCCTGTCTGAAGAACACAGTGTCGCCAGCCTCAGCCAATGCCTGTGCTTTACCAAAGGTTGCGAATGGAGCCTCCTTAGTTCCTTTGTTGGCATCATTCCCCGCAGGAGCTACGAAATACGTCTTGGCAGTCACTGTCATTGCTGCCATGACAAGCGTTGATGTTATTAATGTGCGTAGCATAGTCTTTGTCTTGTAATTTTGTTGTCTGGAGTTTTTAAATTTGGTTAAAAGGGTGATTCTTTATGTTTGGAATTAGCTTACGTAACGTACCTCTAACCCACAACCTAAAACCTAAAACCAATAACCAGAACTGTCTATCCATTATTACTAAATGACGATGGCAGGAACCCCGTCTGTCTTTTGAAAAACTTCACGAAATATGAAGGATCTTCAAATCCTAAATAGTCCGCAATCTCCTTCGTAATAAGATTTGAATACCGCAGCAGTCTCTTTGCCTCCAGCGTTATGCGGTCGTTGATAATCGTCAGAGCTGTCATCCCCGTACTCTCCAGCACACTGTTGCTCAGTGTCTTTGTGGATACATTCAGCACATCGGCATACTCCTTCACGGTGTGATACTCTGTAAAATGCTGCTCCAGACACTTTCTGAACATCACGAACAGTCTGTGTGCAGGTTTTCTGTCGTCAATGTGTGCCACACCATGCCGCTCACTGTTACGCTGTATTATAATAAGGAATATCCTCGTCAGCGAGCGCAGCATATCCTCATGCCCCACCTTATCCACATTTTTCTGTTCCTCCTTCAACTTTTCCAATATCGTCAGCAACAGCTCCGCCGTCTCCTCCGTTATAATACAACAAGGTATAGAGTCGAAAGCACGGAAGAGGTTATACTTTATGAAGAGGTCATCGTCAGTCCCCTCGTCTTTCAGGAAGTCGGTACAGAACTTTATCAATATGCCCTTATGCTTCATGCAGTCATCAAAGCAATGCACCTGCCCTGGTGAGAGAAAGAACATCATGTTCTTCTCTACCGGATATTCCTGAAAGTCCACAAAATGGCTCCCTCCGCCCTCTCGGAACCATATTATCTCATAGAAAGTGTGTACATGAGGAGTATTGTTGTCCGTATCATCCCCTATAAAGAACTCCGGCATATAGTCAATGTTCACATTGGCTCCCCTCGGTGCGTTGCACACATTATTATATATAGCGTCTAAATTCAAATGTTCCATAAGTCCACGTAATACTCTTAACGGCAGTGTTTTTTTCAGAACCACCAATTACTGACTACAAAGTTACTATAATTTTTTCAAATAAAACCTAAGTTTCCATTTTTCGCCATTTAATTTCTATTATTTTCTCTTGAGTTACATAATTTCTTACTAACTTTGCAATCACAAGACAAAAACATTTATTAACCATCAAACTACAAAAACACTATGGCAACACTTTATGCAGGAACACAGACCGAGAAGAACTTAGAAGCAGCTTTCGCAGGCGAGAGCCAGGCACGTAACAAATACACCTACTTTGCCTCAAAGGCGAAGAAGGAAGGCTATGAGCAGATAGCCGCCATCTTCCAGCAGACCGCAGACAACGAGAAGGAGCATGCGAAGATGTGGTTCAAGGAGCTCAACGGCATTGGCGACACCGCTCAGAACCTCTCAGCAGCCGCAGACGGTGAGAACTACGAATGGACAGACATGTACGAAGGCTTCGCCAAGACCGCTGAGGAAGAAGGCTTCCCCGTTCTCGCTGCCAAATTCCGCCTCGTAGCAGCCATTGAGAAGCGCCATGAAGAGCGTTATCGCGCCCTTCTGAAGAATGTTGAGACCGCAGCCGTCTTCGCCAAGAGCGAGGTGAAGGTATGGGAGTGTCGCAACTGCGGACACATCGTTGTAGGTGAGAAAGCACCAGAAATATGCCCTGTATGCGCACATCCTAAGGCATACTTCGAGATTCACGTAGACAACTTCTAAACCACAGTCCAACATTACATAACGAGAAAATGCACAGTGCATGACGAATAATCACGCACTGTGCATTTTCTGTTTTTAGTAATGGTGAAAAATAACTTAACTATCTAACAATCGCCTCCTTGATACTCTCCACTATATACCGGACATCGTCATCCGACACCCATGGACCAGCTGGCAGGCAGAAACCTACTTTGAATAAGTCTTCCTCTACGCCATTAGTATATACAGGCGCATCCGCATACACAGGTTGCTTGTGCATCGGCTTCCAAACTGGGCGACACTCTATCTTCTTCGCAAGCATGAAGACACGCAAAGCCTCAACGTTATTGTTAGGTTGACAGTCAGTCACAGCCGAGTCTACCGCATGAATGACACCTGCCGCACCGCCCACGGCAGTCTTTATCACTTCCTTGTAGGCATTCTCCTGCCCTTGTATCTTTACGTCAGCATCAAGAGTGGCAGCACAAAGCCAGAAGTTGGCATCATAACGCTTGTCCGCAGGTTGCTTGTGGATATGCACGCCTGGCACATCTTTCAGCAACTCCTCTTAGAGAGCTTGCACATGCTTGTGGTGCGCTATATGGTCATCCAGTACCGTCATCTGTCCTCGACCGATACCAGCGCAGACATTCGACATACGATAGTTATATCCTATCGCTGTATGCTGATAGTAGGGATAGGCATCACGAGCCTGAGTGGCATACCACATCACCTCGTTGGCATCCTCGGCATTTTGGCAAATCAGTGCGCCACCTCCCGATGTGGTTATCATCTTGTTGCCGTTGAACGACAAAACGCCATACTTACCGAACGTGCCAAGCACCTGTCCATCAAAGCGAGATCCCATGCCCTCGGCAGCATCCTCCACCACAGGTATGCCATACTTGTCGGCAATAGCCATAATCTCATCAATGCGATAAGGCATACCGTAGAGAGCCACTGGCACAATAGCCTTCGGATACTTGCCAGTCTTTTCCTTGCGGTCAATGATTGCTTTCTCCAGCAATGCAGGATCCATGTTCCAAGTCTCATCCTCCGAGCCAACGAACACAGGCTTTGCGCCAAGATAGGTTATCGGGTGACTTGAAGCGCAGAACGTAAAACTCTGCACCAATACTTCATCGCCAGCCTTCACGCCACAGCCTATCAGTGCCAGATGCACGGCTGCTGTTCCTGCTGATAGGCACATAACTCTCTTATCCAATGAATCTGTTCCGTCACTCTTGCTGTTGGCAAATGCCTCCAAATCTTTCTCAAAGGCATTGACATTCGGTCCCATCGGCACCACCCAGTTGGTATCGAACGCCTCCTTCACATATTTCTGTTCCAAACCAGCCTCACTCATGTGGGCAAGGCAGAGATAAATAGTTTTTCTTTCCTCTGACATAACTATTTTAAGTTTTATATTTGGTATTTTTAAGTTCCTTAAGTACATTAATTGTTCGGGTTGGCATATTCTCTAAAGGAATCAGAGAGAAATCCTGCTTATGCACATTTCTCCCATCATCCAACAAACAAACGGTTGTCCAACCTAACGCATTGGGGGCAATAAAATCCTTTTGGAGATTGTCACCTACATATGTAAAGTCTTTACATTCAGGATAACGCTTCATAAAAAACTCGTAATTAGTAGGAGAAGGTTTTTCGCTGCCAAACTCCTCACTAATTACGATGTTCTCATTGGCTATCCATCTGTTTAGTCCTAGCGCTTCTATCTTATTGCGTTGCTGTACAGAGCGGCCATCTGTGATAAGTCCTATGATATAGCCGTTTGCCTGCAACATATCAAATACATGCACTGTATCTTCGGAAAGACTTATATTGGGCTTATGATTACGGTATATTTGCAAGTATTCACCTATAGGCAAATTTAGGCCGAGAAAACGATTTAAGCATTCAAAAGCATTTCCACCATTATTATATGTCGTAATCATTTCATCGTATGCTTTTGCTGCAAGTATCATAGGAGAGTCTGAACATCCATCGCAATGTTCAGCTGCATAGTTTGAAATCTCACGATAAGCAGATTTCAAATAATCAATCTCTTTATATAGCGTATCGTCAAGATCAAAACAAACTACTCTCATGCACTTTAGTGTTCAAATAGAAATTCTGAAGTTTCATGGCTTCACAGCAAATATCAAAACCGCCTTTTATAATTTGCGACTGAGCTTCTATCCTATCATACGGTAACGTCTCGATTATAGCCTCAGCCCATTGTTCATCAGAATCTGCAAGTTTCATTATTTTTATTCTTTCTGTCAAGTTTGGTGCAGGTACTTTTTCAGAAATCACACATGGTAGTCCAGAAGCCTGTGCTTCCACTATTGCGACTGGAAGTCCCTCATACAAAGACGGCATTAAAAAGACGTCCATTCCCATCATCAACACATTAACATCATTTCTGACGCCTAAAAAAGAAACGTTATCGCACAATCCCAACTCATTTACTTTAGCAGCTAAGGAATCTTTCAAATTCCCCCCCCCACAGATTACCAAATGAGATTGCGTTTTCCTTGCAATCACACATTTAAACATTTCCAAAAGGCGGAAAAGGTTTTTCTGCTCATGCAATCTTCCAACAAAGCCTATTACAAACTTTCCTTCTACGTTTATTTCCTGCCGTATTTTCTTGCGCTTTTCTTCATCAAAAAGATATAAAGAAGTATCTATCGCATTGTTGACTATTCGTATGTCCTTTCTGCTTCCAAAAATCCATTTACCCGCAGCTTCAGAACAAGCGAACCGATGTGTCAATACACTATTCACAAACGGTTTCAGCAAGCGATGCTGCCACATGACATTGCACCTTGTATTATGAGAGTGGCCTATAACAACTGGCACGCCACAAAGTTTAGCGACGAAACCATCCATTGCCATTGAAGCACTGTTTTGATGAATATGTACTATCTGATAGTGATTCTCATCTATTACTCTCTTTAGCTTCGCCATATATGCAAAAGGTCTACGAGAACGGGATGGCAACCGATGTATCTTACCACCCATTTTTTTTATCTCCGAATCATAACGTTCCTCTTTCATTGAACAAGTAATAAAATCAAATTGTACCATATCATGATTTACATGACGATAATAGTTCATGACGACTGCTTCTACACCTGCCCAGCCAAGAGCTCCTATAACTTGTAATACTCTAATCATAAATATATTATTGGGGGTTAAACGTATATTGCTTCGTCATAACGCAACATGAGCATACCATCTTTCCATGTGTCAAAATATTCGACATCTTCATTCATAAAATACTCTCGAATAAGCATCTCAGGAAAATTACCGCCACACATATATGACAATGGATATCCGCCACCAAAACGTGGATTAATCTCTATACCAACTATATCATGCGTTTCGGGATGAAAGAACAACTGAACACAGATACAACCGACACAACCTTCTATATATTCCAGTTTATTCTTTAGAAAGGTCAATATTTCATTCTTTGCAGTTCGTCCTTTGTTTATCTCACCTGCACGAATCTCTATACGTTCACGTGGCACAATGCATTTCACATGATTGTCACATCCATAATACATATCTACTGTAAACTCCTTATATACCGTCTTGTCTATATACTCCATAAAGAGCAACTTCGGATCATCAAGGATTTCTTGCGTCAGTTCGTCCTTCGTCTTGATATAATGCAGATTGGTACTCAATGAGCCATCATATGGTTTGGCAAACAACGGGAATGTCGGATGATACTTGTCTATTTCATGAGGAACTCTTATTCCATGCTGTTCAAAGAAAGCACTAGTATTACGTTTGTCACGACACATCTCTACGAAATGTCTGTCACTCACCATCACATAAATGCCTTTCTCTGCAAAAGTTTTCTTCAAATCAGCCAGTAGCAACAGCTCCGTATCTATGGTTGCTATGACCATACCAACATCATTCTTCTCGCATATTTCAAGAAGCAGCGATGGATAAGAAGCATCCGTAACCCTCGGCACCTTGAAGCAACCATCACTTACATAGCCTGCTGGAGCCATCGCAGGATTCATGTCCGTAGTGAAAACCTTAGCTTCTGGATAGAAACTTTGTAACGTTTCCTTGAAATACTTGGTCAGTGCAACACGTTTGCCAGCAGATGTAATCAATATGTTATGCTGCATGGTAAGTCCTCCTTTCATGCAACACAACGATTTGATACCCGACTATTTCCCCCCCCCCTATTAGAGTAGGTGCTAATTTACCTTTATTCATTTTATTATCTTGTTTATTCGATGTTTTTATTCTGCAAGGATTTCCATAAGCCATGACATCATCTGGAATATCTTTCACTACTACACTTCCTGCACCAATCATACAATTTTTGCCAATAGTCAGACACTGAACAACAGATGAACCAACTCCAATCCAAGTTCCCTCTCCAACATGGGTTGCACCACTGACATGTACACCTGGAGCGACATGACAATAATCATCAATCACGCAATCATGGTCAATGGTAGCTCCAGTGTTTACAATACAATGACTTCCAATTACAGCGTCAGCATTAATTACAGCACCAGCCATCACCACAGTCCCTTCGCCAATCCTTGCCGTAGGGGAAACAATAGCCGATGGATGAATAGCTTTGCCAAATACAATAGCAGGATTGTTCCTCGCCAAACGTTCAACAATCTCCTTGCGTATTTTATTCAAACCAATGCTCACAATCATGGGCGAAAGCTCCATTGCATTATGTAGTACAGGGCGACCGCCACACTCATTCACATTCGGATTATCATCGACAAATGCCTCAACCTTAACGCCATTGGCTTTCAATATCTCCTTGATGACTTTGCCATGACCGCTTGCTCCAAATAAATACATTATGATTTATATTTTAATTGTGTCCGTTAAAATATTCCATTGTTGCCGACTTACCAGTCGTTGTATTGATGTCCTCACGACACAACACTTTTTTTATCGTGATGAATATCACTTTCAAGTCGGTCAGCAACGAACAATGGTCAACATACCATACATCCAACTTGAATTTCTCCGTCCATGAGATAGCATTGCGTCCATGACACTGCGCCCAGCCACTAATTCCTGGTCGTACCTCATGGCGGCGCATCTGCTCCTTGCTATATAGCGGCAGATATTGCACAAGCAGCGGTCTCGGTCCTATCAATGCCATATCGCCTTTCAGCACATTTACCAACTGTGGCAGCTCATCTATGGAAGTGGAACGAACAAAACGACCCACCTTTGTCAGTCGCTGAGCATCAGGCAATAAATTACCGTCCGCATCTCGTTCGTCCGTCATCGTTTTGAATTTTATCACCTTGAATATCTTGCCATCTTTGCCTGGCCGTTCTTGGAGGAAGAAGGCTCCTGCGCCTTTATTGACAAAGTGCAACCAGATTGTCATGACTAATAGTATCGGACTGATGCATACCAATGCTATCAGTGAAATACAAAAATCAAGAAAACGTTTAAAAAAATGTTTGTACATATTAATCCGCTATATCTGTTATTTCGTCTAACAAAGCAATGTCTTGACTTACATGTTCTAATAAACCTGTGGTTCTGCTCGTAAAGTTACATAAACCATTTAATCCTGCTATTTGAATAGGGAATTGGGGCATACATACAACATGATAAGTATTGTTATATGGGTCTGATAAGTTTGTTCTGTCTAACGAGACAAATCCCTTTCTTGCCATTTGGAGAAAAGAGTCAAGATAATATTCAGACTGTTTTATACTATCACCTTGATTGCCAAATCTGGCTAACAAGAAACTTTGGTTCACTTCTATTTGATCATCTGTAAAAATATCAGCCATTTCATATACCAGCCGTTGATTTTTTCGTAACTTTTCGATGTCATTTACTATAGCAGGCAGTGCGCCACCAGCTGAAGCAACATGCACATAAATGCCATTTATTATACAAAACCAATCAATGTCTTTTGAGAATAGATAATCATCAGGATATTTCATAATTTCTATTATAGATTATCAAAGATTTTTTTACAGTTTTCACATGGAGGTATAATCTCCATAGTACGTGGACGTACTGTTTCCGAAAAGAACAAGGCTGAAATCCTCTTTTCTCCATACTTATTCAAATAGTTATTCCCAGAATGTTGTTCTGCACAGTTGCCTATATAATTGCGCTCTCCAATATTTGACTTCGTACCTATTTCTCCTAATACTCTTTCCATTTTCTGTTTTAGAACATCATTCCATTTCGTTCCTTGTGGTCTATGAGAGTATCCTCTTTTTTGCCTGCTATAGTTCCCATTGTGGCATATAGAAGCACATGCAGGCAAATCCCAATACCACACCCCTTTACGTTTATCCAAACGCAACAACTCAAGATGCTTTTTACGTATCTCCTTGCAGTATTTCAATATCTGTGAATCCATACTATTCATATTTTTCAAAATATGTTTCACAAGGAGAAGTCACTTTTCCCCATTTCCCAACGAACCATTTCCACCTACGCCACAGCGATATATACATGATGCCAACAGGTGTCCAAGCCACCTCCCCAGGAAAATGTCGCACAAGGCGCATCGTGTGGCGCAACCATTGCATCATCAGACCAATGCGCGAGGAATAGCGATTTGCCTTGAGTCGCTTATCGTAATGGCCAAAGTTGCCCGCCTTCAATATCTCAGCAAGCAAGAATCTACCCAAGCGTTCATTTGGCACAGGCAATGGCGAAGACTGCGAAACAAACAAGGATGCATCAGACTCTCTGTCAAACAAGTGCCATAACACCCACGCCGATGCTGAAGCGAATCTTTCAAGTTGGAAATGATGCAAAAGGTGCGACAGCTCATCTGTGGCCGACGCAGTGCGTACCACGAAGTACAGATCCATCATTTGACGCAGTCCCACCCCCTCATAAAGCAAATGCCAAAGGTTATGGTTGAGTGTCAAGACCAATGCAAACACATCGTCTGGCACCCCGAAGCCCAGTTCCTTATTATATACAATGTGTCGTCTCCCCTCATTTTTAAACCACTTCTGCAAACGCACATTTCGCCAAAGGTTGCGACTGATAGACGGACGGTAATGCAACTCTACCTCCACATCGGGAAAGAGGCTCAAGTCGGCATGATGATAGTCAAAGTAATGCATCGTCTTGGTATCTCGCGCCCAACGTAGCACATTGTTCACATCTCCAACCATCCACATGTCTATGTCGCCCGACTGACGCAACAAGCTCATTCTAGTATCATCCTTTTTTTTGCCCACCGCATCATAACGCATGGCCACAGCCTGCCCCTTCAGCACACACGAATGGTATCCTGACTTTTTTATTCTTTCATACAATTCAGTACACCTGCGGTTCATTACCTCATTACGTCTCTGAATGTTGGCGGTCAATGCAAGCCATTGCATCTTGAGCTTTAACGGCAGGTTAACCACGCAGCTGTCATCATACCAAACGGCACACTGTACACCATAGAAGCACACCCCCACTACAGCTTGCTTTTTCGCAATATCAAAAGCCTCTACCCATTCATGGGTTGAAGGCGTGAACGACAAGCCCTGACGCTTGCCAACCGAGAGCTGCAATAGTTCAAAAAATAGGTTTGTCATTACATTATCTCATCATAGAACTCCATCTGGCACTTCCTCACAAAGTTCTGTTCAAAGCGCGATGCTATCATCGGTCGCGCATTGCGACTCATCTGCTGTCGCATGTCCAAATCTTCAACCATACGGTTCATTGCCACAGTGAGAGCTTCAACATCCTTCGATGGAATTATCAATCCATTCTTGCCATTCTCTATTATCTCCCTGCTACCATTGATGTCAGTCACAACGGACGGCAATCCCATAGCTCCGGCCTCAAGCACCGTATTGGGGAATCCCTCACGATAACTCGGAAAAACGAAGCAGTCAGCCGCTGCATAATAAGCGAGTAAATCTTTGCCGTACTGTGCACCTGCATACACTATATCATCACACTCCTCGATTATTTTCCTTGCGTCATCCGATATCGGGTCAAGTCTGTCCTCAAAGCGACCTACCAACACAAGCCTTATACTATGTTTTTCATGCACACGCATAAAAGCCTCTACAAGTTCGTTTATCCCTTTGTCGCGAACTATACGTCCAACAAAGACAAAAGTGAACACGCCCTCTTTCCGAAGGCTCTTCACCTGCTCTTCATCCACATTCTTCTGGTTCCAGTAGCCCATGTCCACACCACGCACATTGCCATAGCCTAACACACGCATCGACTTCCGTGTGATGTGCTGTTGCAAATCATCCATAACGCCCTTACCCTCGGGAATAACATGTGTAGCGCAGGCACAGGTGAGCCAGTCGGTGAACATCAGTATACGCCTCGAAAATCCCGAAGCAGTAGGCCACACCAGCCCAGTGAACGTATGCACACGTCGTGGCACTCTCGCTATCCATGCAGCCATCATGCACAGCAGCCCCGCCTTAGGAGTCATGGAGTGTACCATATATGGCCGCTCCCTGCGGAACACCTTTATTAACTGCCATAGCGACACAATATCTTTCAGCGGAGCCATACGCCGCTCCATCGGCACACCGATAGTTCTAACACCATATTCACCATGCAACTCACCCAACTCTTTGTCGGGCGATGACAAAAGTACAAGCTCATAATGCTCCATCAGCGGCTCGATGCTTCCTGCAAGGAATGACTTGAGAGATGCAGGCACGGTGGAGGTGCGAAAAAGTTTCTGTTTGTTGCGTTTCATTACTTTTTATGATAATGATTCCTTATTTCTTGAACATCCCCAGTTAATCATTTCCTGAGCAATTTCTTTCCAACAATTTTCCTGGAAAACAAATAATACAGGTTCTTCCTTTATTATTCCATCCTTTATTTTTTTTAACAGTCTTGCCATTATACCAGAAAACATCCCGCGATAAACTATACTATCAGCATTACCTTTACCTCCTTTTTCCAGGTCGTTCTTTTTACAATAATCTTCAAAACCAAGTCCGTTTGCACACAATGATACATTCTGCAAGTAGCATTTTTTTGCAAACGCTGCATACTTTACATTTTCTCTTATCTTGCTAAGGAGAATGCCATTCTTCAAGTCAAAATAAGGTAGGAAAGTCTCTGCCTCTGCAACAAGGCTCTCGTAATTTTGCTTGGACCTCGATAGCTTTTCTGTGTCCCATGCATCCAGCTTCAACATATAGTTTTTCGGTATCAAATTTTCTATCTCATGTACATTCAGCGGCAATACCTTAAACAGCTCACTTTGACCTTTTACCTTACTGCACTTTCCGTATGTGGATTCTCTATCTAAACGTTGACTAGGATATCTAATATCTGTGTCTACTATTGTCAGAGAAAACTGTCTATTCTGTAAAGCCTTCTCAATCTCACGATAGGTATTGGATCCTCCACCATTGGTATTAGACAGGCTATAATTTACTCCAGGGTAAGTATTTCGTGTATACCAATCACATATAAATTTAAAGAACTGGCAATCATTATCATCCTCACCGATAAGCAACGTACTCTGCACATTCTTTGTCTCTTTAAAATCCGTGTATCTCATTTGTGCTATCCTACAACCGTTTTCTTCGCGCATTTCTTTCGGATTATCCCTTACGACTTCCACATAATAAGTCAAAAATGAAGGAACACCATATACATACCTATTTGCCATATCATCAACAAGAGGACGCAACACAGGATCTTGTGCGAACCAGCCCTTCAGCATTTCTATTACATTCTCAGTACCTAGCAACATATGATAACTATTTTCAGATGCAATCGCGAGATTTCGTACAGCATTATATATTGCAGCATATTCTTTTTCAGTACTTTCAACGATAAGAGAATCTGTCAAATAAAAAAACATTAGGTATCAGTCTTTAGGGTCAAAGAATCCATACGGCCATTTTTCCAGCTGACCTTTTTCATTAAAAGATATCTGTTGAATTTCTGTATTTTTCATTTGAAAATCCTTGTTAAACATTATAACATTCACATCTTCGGCATTAATTCTATGCTCACGTATACGTCGTCCTAACCGATTAAGTATTGCTTGACTATGTGTTTCCACAAGGAAACGCAGTTCTTCATCGTTTTGACCTTTCGTTTTTTTAACAGCACCTATTAGGGCATCTGCAACACTTGCTTGCATTGCAGGATGAAGATGTAATTCTGGCTGTTCTATTGCAACAAGATTTTTCACAGGTATATATCGGTACATGTTTCTGTTATTGTTATTTATAGTGTATATACATTGCCACAACTTTGTTATTATAGGCAACACCTGCGAATACCCGAATCCTACATCGGTCAAGTTAAATGTCCCTGTATCATTTGACATAAATATACTCTTATGTGCAGCCTCTCCAGAAACATTGAAAGAGCAATTCAATATTTCGCGGCAATATTGCTCATAGTCATTTTTCTTCTTGCCACGTAAAGAACTTATAAACTCATTAAGATTTCTTCCATATGCATCAATATCGTTTATTTGCAGTCCTTGATTTCTATATGACCTAAAAGCCTCTGCACGTATAGGAGCGATGTAACTTGAGCACGAATAAAAGCGACCAAGATGCTCATTCAGTACATTCATCATTGGCAACAGCTTCCATATCATAATGGTTGTATACATGACATTGAATTCTCCAGACTGTACATCCCATGTATTTGCTTTCTTTCTCAATGACACAATATCACACTTTGACTGTAGATAGCGTAGAAAATCATCTTTATTTGCATTGCAATGGTTTATCACTACCTTCAAACGTTCTTCTTTTAGTAGGCGTTTGCTGCAATAGCCCTTCAATGTTGATGTCGTTGAAAAAAACATATATTCTGCAAAAGAAACATGCTTGTCATTTGACAACACTATATAGTTTCTTGGAAACATGCCACGATTTGTACTTTGATCCCAATACCATTCAGAACTTAACCCCAGATCGCCATTTATCGATACTTCCACTCGTCCTTTTCTTGTTGGTATTTGCAACAAATAGTCATTTCCTTGCCAACATATCTCTATCTTATTAATATAAGTTCCCTCCTTGTCACATGCATAAGAAATTCCCAATTCTATTTCATCCGTATTTTGTACATAATCCATATATGGCAATCCCAAATCATAAAAAGGATAAAATACATACACATTATACGGACCGTGTATTATATATGAGAATTTTATCTGTTCTTTTTCCTCTGCGAATCTATTTTTGGATGTCTTATAGTCGCCAAAATCCACAAGAGAATCGTCAAACCACGATATCGGTTCACGAAGTTCTTTCGTCACCGACTGTAAAAATAAAGGGAAACTTCGTAAGAATGTACTCTTTCCAGAACTGTTTGCCCCCAAAAGTATGTTCAACGACTTCAAATTTATCCATCCCGTATCCTTAAGGCTGCGAAAATTCTCTATTCGTATTTTTTCTATCATAACATTTCCTTATTTAGAACAACCTTTTTTTTCATATAGTTTCTGGACCATCATATATTGATTTGTATACATCAATGTAAGCATCAACCATACAACTTACATCAAAATCTCCTGCTCTTTCACTACATTGCTTTGCTATTTTAGCATAATAAACACTGTCTTGCAACAGACGATTTATTACCTTAGCCAATGCTACTTCATCACCTTGAGGAAATACGCATCCATATCCTCTGACAATATCTCCCAATCCTATTACGTCACTTGCAACAACAGGTTTGCCTGCAGCCATTCCTTCAACTGCAGCAAGTCCAAAACCTTCATAGTGTGAAGACATCACGACGACATCCGCTGCCTTCAATACGTTTGGAATGTCAGAACGTAAGCCAACAAACTTGACACGATTGAACAATTTCTCTTTATTCGCAAGTTCTTCACACTTTTTTTTTCTCACGCCTTCTCCTACTAAACATAATACTACATTCTTAGGCAAGAGTTTCATCGCACGAATAATTGTATCTTGGTCCTTTTGATACCGAAAGCCTGCAACCATCATTAGGATAATATCATCGTCCCCACATCCTATTGACGAACGGTTTACTGGCACAGACGAACGGTATTTCTCTACATCTATACCATTGGGTATTGTTACTATAGGGCATTTGACATTTACATATTTCAGTAGTTCATTTGTGGTTGCAGGAGAGATGGAAATCACCTTCTTGTATCTGCCATACATCCATCTGTCGATAGGTGCATACCACTTCAAATCGCGTCGACGATTTGAAGTGGTATGCTCCGTTGTGCAAAGCACAACAGAGCATAACACACTGCCAAGCGCAGCAAATAGCTGCGGAGCAGTATTGTGTGTGTGCACTATATCGTATTTTCGAAGAAACGGTATTAGTTTTATAATATTCAAGGGATTATAAACCGAGCCACCATTTCCAAGGTCATAAACATTCACACCTTGTTCTACAAGTTTTTTTTTGAAAGGAGTTTCCGTTCCATCAAACAAGAGAACATCCACTTCCATTCCGTGTTTTCTATATATTGGCACCATATCAACAATTAGTTTTTCGGCACCTCCTGTCTGTAAAGATGTTATTACTTGAAGTACTTTCATGATAATTATCCTTTTCTTCGTGCATACCATCCACACTGTAAAGTTCTAATCAAACATTTTAGTGTAACTTTTAGCGATATACATCTCTTCATCGTCTCACTATAAAAAAGTCCGAATCCTTTCGGATTGCGCTTCAAGTTGCGCCAAAAACCTGCAGTCAGTCCATCTGGAAGATATTCACAAAGATAGATTCCTTTATTCTTGCAAATCATCTTGTATGAATCAGCTATTCGATTCCAAACCAAGGCTTCAGGTACAAAATTCTCTCCCTCTATTTCTGGAAAAGGATATTTTCGAAGAACGTCAGTTAGAACTACTTCTGCCTTGTCGCCTTTTACTTTGTATTTGTATGTCCACTCCAAGGAACTAGCATACATACCATCTTTAGGAAATGGCGTACCTACCATATTACGTGACACCGAAAACAGACACCGAAAACAGACGCCACACAGATGCTCATTACACGTGATGTCTTTCTCTACCAAGATTATTTGTTCAACAGCATCTTCTGTCAACATATCATCACTATCAACGATAAAGAACAATTCACCACGTGCTTCTTTTACTCCACGATTAATTGCTCTATGCTTGCCTCCATTCGATTGCTTGATATAATGAATAGAAAAAGATTGCTCACACAACCAAGAGCTAACAAGTGCCTCTGTTTCATCTGAAGAACCATCGTCTATTATTAACCACTCGAAGTCTTTACTGGTTTGAGAGCATAGACTTTCATACAAAGCATTTAAGCAGTATGCTCGATTATAAGTTGGGGTAAAAATTGTAACCATTACTATTATTGAAGAAAATGAATATTGGAATTAAACAACCACGTCTTATAATACATAAAATGTCCATTATCGAATTGAACAATATACTTTATCACTCCAAAAAGACAAAGCAATAAGAAAATCATGAAAATGGCTTTTCCATGCTTTGATACTGAGTATACATACCAAAGCAGAATTGCATATGCTGGATAGAAATATGGTAACTCACGTACTAAGATTACTGTTGACCTAAACAATGTAACAATCGGAAGAACTAACATATACATAATAATAACGAAATCAGCATATTGAAATCGTTGTCTTATCTTGTCATAGTTCTTAATCATCAATATATAAAGTAAAAAATACTCTACTGTATACAAAATGTTTAGACTTGCATCTGCTGAGTAAGCCGAAGCTTTATCTTCCAACTGTGTTAGTCCCAGCACTGAAACTACGACATTAAGTAAGGAACCAGTAAATCCCGAAAATAAAGTCAACACGCCAAACACTACACCAAGCGTAGTAAGACGTTTTTTCTTTATCTTCAATCCAAAAATTGGATAAAGCACAAATAGAATCAATGCGCCATAATGAAAAGTAGAGACAAGTGCCAACGTTGCATAATACTTTATAAGCTTTCGTTCCTCTAAAAAACGAATAATTAAATAAAATCCTGCAACCGTGAGTGCTTGTCGCATTGCCACAAACGTTACATAAAAGAACATCTTGTACATGAAGAACATCAAGAATACACCCCAATTGGGCATATATCGCTTCAGTCCAACATACATCAATGTATAGAATACAAACGCTTCAATTACTAGTGACCCTTCATAAGACAAATGCAACAAATTTGCACACAAATACACAAACGCAGTGTAACCTATCTCGTATTGGCTTTCGGATATTGCTGTCAGAATGTTATGTTGCCCATTTATCAATCCATAGAAATACCTGTAATAATCGTAATCTGTTCCACCCAATTCATATCTAAAACCAGAAACACAAGCGAAAGACGAAATGACACACAATGTACAGCAATCCTGCATACTAATAGAAGAAACATAATTATTTATATATTTTGTTCTTCTATTTCCTGAAATAGCAAGAATATAACAGAAAAGAAATAGAGTCAGATATAAAGTCATGTCTTTTTACAATCTTTCTATCAAGTCAGAGATATTAAAATCGTCTTTTAGTAACCATTCTCCATATACCTGAGGAACGTCACATATTTCTTCTGCACAGGAATATATTGTGTTTATTCCTACTTTCTTTAAGTCCTTCAATCTTGAGCTTCTTATTTTATTTCTGTAATAAGCGACAAAAGGTTTTTCGAATTTCAATGAAAACATTATAGCGTGAAACGAATCTGTATATACATAACAAGCATGATAAAACAGATTCACCCATTCTTTTGGTGACAAAGTTTCAAACACCTTATCAGCAAATTTCACCACATCTTGACTATTACACGGTATTACAATAGCATACACTGGTAAGTTTCCAACTTGCCTTTTAATTTTTTTGAGCGCCAATTCATGCCCACCAACTATTTCATCACCCAATATGTAAGTAAGAATATACGGCTCATATTCCGTCTCATTCTTGAATTCTTCAAAGGAATAAAGCAGACTTGGATCTGGTACAATTTGTGGTGTTATATTATTTATATTCCTAACCAATGTCTGAGTAGTATGATCCCGAACAGTTATTAAATCATACTTATCCAAACAATGTTTGATAATTTCCCTCTGTCTGCCGCGAAGTCTTTTATGGGCAGAACACGCAGCATAACTCATACGCTTGCCTCGGAATTGTGGAATCCAGTCAATCATATATACCATGGGACTTTCAAACAATGAAGTCCAAACCTGATCACTTCCAGTAATGATCATATCATAATGCGTATTAGAATACTCTCCTATTGTACTATAGTCCACAGACTCTGATAATCTTAAATACTTGGCTCTAAATTCATCAAACACTCTAACAGATGCATCGTTTAGATTTTTGTCAAAAGGCAAAGAGTTACTTCTTATAACAAGACCTACCAATGCCTGAAGAATTTCCATTATACTGTTTGCCGTTGAATATTTCGAATACAACTTACATAAAAAACCACGATTATTCCTGGCATGATAATCAATAATTTCCACTGTATGTCCTAACGATTTTAGCACCTGCTGCAAAGCATAACATTGCAATACCCCACCATAATTGTTGCCCCGATGGAATGTCAATATACCTATCCTCATATCAAATTTTTATTCTTAAATAATCTCTAATAATTGTTTTTATAAAAAAATGGATAATCTCCTTTATTGTTGGATGCGCCAATCTTTTTATCCTATCATGTACAGACAAGTACATCGCAAAAAACTTTCTTCTTTCAATAGGTTCACCACATGAATAGTAGGCTGCTGGATTATATCGTCTAACATCATTTAATGAACAATGAAACTTATTCATATTAACAGTATTACAAAGCATAGCACCTTTTTTTGAACTAACAATAAGCATTGAGCATCCCTTATCATCATCAAACGAATGTTTCAGTTTACCTATTCCCCAAAAGTCTGCTATTGTTATATCGCTTCCACTACAGAAACCACGAACTTTGCATGCATAACAACTTGGCCGCAAAAAGAGGTTTTTCAAGAAGCCTCTTAAGAAAAGGTTCCTGTTCAAAGGCTCGTATGAGAGCAAAACCGTATTTTCCTCTCCTGCGGCTGACGCCTTGGAGAGAGTGAGAGCAAAACCGTATTTTTTCCATCCTTTTCGTTTGTCTCTGAAAGAGATGGACTTTATGGACATGCCGTGTAGGTCAAGTCCATCTCTTTCAGAGATAAGTGGAATAGAAGGAAGCAAAACCGTATTTTTTTCGCCCTGACGGGCGAACACCTTGTTTATTTCACCTTGCAAATATGTCCTAAACACTCCAGGACTTGGCACACCATGGCAGATAAAGTCTACAGCCAAAAGATTGTCATAGTCCTTTCGTAAAAATCTTTTCAATCCTGCTATCTGACATGGTGTGCCTGAATAAAGTACTTTCCTGCCTACTTTCAAGAATGTCTCTGCCTGTATGAATGTCTCTTCTACTTTGCTCTGCACGTATTTTGAACCTCTGAACTTTTTCAGTTCTTCTTTTGTCTCGACACAATCATGCACTACCTCCCATCGTTCATTAAAACATGCTCCGAATACCACACCGTCTTCATCAAGGACTTTCTCCGCCAGAAGTGTAAACACTCCGCCAGAAGAGCTTTGCATACGTATATTCTCATCGGGATTCTTCGCTGCATAAACAGCCAATGGCTCACGCTCTGCCGACTGATTTATTACGGGACACACCTTTTCGCACAGTCCACAGTCAATGCACACGCTTTCGTCAACCTTAGGATAAAGGAATCCTTCAGAATCCTCATGCATCGTAATGCATTGCTTTGGACAACGCTGTACGCATGCAGAGCAACCGCAACACTTTGATTTTTCTTCTATTTCTATCATAAAAAGGCATTGCAAATTAATACTTATTCTTTAAGGCTGTCAACGGCTTTACAAATAAATTTCTCTCTTCACTATTCATACTAAATATTCCAAAAGCAACAATATAGCAGATGGAAAATAACAAACCAACACCAATAAATTTAACAAAAGACGGATTTGAGAAAAAATGGCTTCCCGTTACAAGCGAACCTACAATTACGAAGCATATTGGAACAATACTCATTTTTGCAATTTCCCCCCAAAATTTCATTATATCTAAATGTTGTCTACGCTGATAGTAAATGTTCATTATCACTCCCTGCCCGAGTAACAATGCTGTACTTGTAGCAAAAGCGCAACCATACCCACCATATGGCTTAGCCAACAATAGAGAGAGACCTAAACTTGCAAACGCTATTACAATATATGACAATGAGCGAAACTTCATTTGATTACGTGCCTGTAATATCGTTATACCAAGATTTTGAATTAGTGGAATGGTCAAAGGCACGAAGAACATCAAACA
>SAMEA104315434__coassemble_210_pt1 | contig 38202 bp, 35 predicted proteins | sample SAMEA104315434__metabat2_high_PE_014 | metagenome-assembled genome bin SAMEA104315434 (sample SAMEA104315434) | gut metagenome | biome: Monkey gut; feature: monkey-associated habitat; material: faeces | place: China | collected 2013
TTGTACTACTTGTCTTTCTGTTTATGTAAATCTTATCAAAGAACTCTCGTCACACGCTCTGTGACCGAGTGTCGCTCTCACTCAAACAACTTCTCAACGAATTGCTTTATTGTTGAAAGCGAGTGCAAAGTTAATGTATTTTTTCTTTCCCTGCAAGAGTTTTCAAGAAAAAGTTTCAAAAAAGTTTCGTTTTTATTGTATTATTGATAAATATCAAGAGGTGTCTTGCTTAATTGGAGAGAAAATAGTATTTTTGCATTAATAAACGGATTTATACATACAGTCACTAACCAAACATATAATTAATGAGAAAAACGACTTACACCTTATTATTATTATTAGGGAGCATGGCGACCTCAGCCGAGAATTACGCTGTCAGCTCTCCCGACGGTAAACTTGTGGTAAACATTACGGATGCAAGTGGTACGCTGAAATACTCTGTGAACTATGACGGCAAGGAGATGCTCCAGCCATCTTTGTTAGGTATCAAGACAGACATTGGTGATTACACCCATGACATCAAAGCTACCAGCAGTAAGGAGCGCAAGGTTTCTTATACTTACAAGATGCAAGGAACGAAGGTGTCTGATAAACAATATGAAGCGAACGCCATTGACATCACGGTATCAGCGAAAGGAGCGAAACGACTCATGACTCTAGAGATGCAGGTCAGCAACAATGACATTGCATACCGCTACCACCTGGAGGGAGCCAAGACAGAGCATCTGGACGAACCTCGCCGCACGACAATATATTCTGAAGCTAGCGGGTTCAAGTTTCCCGACTATACAACAACCTTTATCTGTCCACAGATAGACGGCGACCACAAAGGCTGGATGAGCACCAAGCCAAGTTATGAGGAGGAATACAAGGCTGATGCGCCAATGACAGAGAAGTCCAAATATGGCAAAGGCTACACTTTCCCTTGTCTATTCAAAGTTGGCAATGACGGTTGGGTACTAGTAAGCGAAACTGGCGTTGGCAGCAACTACTGTGGCAGTCATCTCAGCGACTACGACAGCACAACTGGCTACACCTTTGCATATCCAGACGCTACAGAGCAGCACGGGTTAGGTTCCTCTACCCCAGCAATCAGTCTGCCAGGCAGCACTCCATGGCGCACCATAACCGTAGGCAGTTCGCTGAAGCCTATAGCCGAGACCACTATACCATACGATGTAGTAGAAGAGCAATATCCAGCTCGTGAAGATTACAAACCTGGCAGATACACTTGGAGCTGGCTTATATGGCAAGACAACTCCATCAACTATAATGATCAGAAGGAGTTTATAGACGTATCGGCAGCTATGGGCTTCGAGTACTGCCTTATAGACAACTGGTGGGACAGCCGCATAGGTCGTGACAAGATTGAAGAGCTGAGCAGATATGCGCAATCAAAGGGTGTAAGCCTGATGCTATGGTATAACAGTAACGGTTACGTAAACGATGCTCCGCAGACTCCCCGCAACTGCATGAACACCGCCATAGCTCGCGAGAAAGAGATGAGCTGGCTGGAGAAGATTGGCGTAAAGGGCATCAAGGTAGACTTCTTCGGTGGCGACAAGCAGCAGACGATGCAGCTTTACGAAGACATTTTGAGTGACGCTAACCGCCACGGCATACAGGTGGTATTCCACGGCTGCACGCTCCCTCGCGGCTGGGAGAAGATGTATCCAAACTTTGTGGCATCCGAGGCAGTGCTTGCATCAGAGAACACGTACTTCAGTGAGCACCACGCCAAGCAGGAAGGCTTTGAACTGACGATGCACCCCTTCAGCCGTAACGCTGTAGCCAGCATGGACTGGGGCGGCACCATCATGAACCACTACATGAGCAAGGACAATAAGAGTCGCCACAAGCGTTATACGAGTGACACTTTCGAGATGGCAGCGGCTATCGTGAACCAGACCCCGATACAGTGCATATGCATGCAGAAGAGCAACCTCACAGAGCTGAAGGACTTTGAGTTAGACTTTCTGAAGAGTGTGCCGACCACATGGGATGAGACAAAGTTCATAGACGGCTACCCTACTCGTCTCGCCATACTTGCCCGCCGTCATGGTGAACAGTGGTACGTAGCTGGTCTCAATGGTGAGAACGTTGCCAAGACGTTAACCATCAACCTGCCGATGTTCGCAGGTAAGGAAGTGACCTACTACACTGACGCAGCCCCTAAGAAAGGCAGTACCGACTTCCTCGTTCCTGTGCAGAAGACATTGAAGGTTGACAAAAAAGGCAATGCGAAGATTAGGCTTCAGGCATTCGGAGGTATAATAATTAAGTAACATTTTGTCTGTACAATACAGAAAGCGGAACACCTTTTTGGATACATATCTACTGTAAGGGTGGTTCTTAAGATCAGCAATAGTTGATTTTTAGAACCACCCTAAAAAAATTTTGAACACTTGCTTATGCTTATATACTATCTATCATTTATCAATCTTGTCACATTCTTTGTTTACGGCATTGACAAATACAAGGCCAGAAAAGGTAAATGGCGCATATCAGAAGCCACACTTCTGATAATGGCAGCCACAGGAGGCAGCATCGGCGCATGGTTTGGCATGAAGACATGGCACCACAAGACGAAGCACAAGAAGTTCAAATATGGTGTTCCTGCAATACTGCTCCTACAGATTGTACTGGTAATGTACCTTTACTGGGAGTACTATTCGTAAGCAGGTGGTTCTACCCCACATTATAAAAGATTGTCCTGAAGAGTTACAAATGGGTGGTTCTAAAAATTACCACCGTAAAAAATAGAATTAGGTGAAATGACATCTTGCCATCTTTAGGCCTGTTTTTGGTGCAAAGTGTAAGTGCGCTTAGTAACAATGCCCACATTGCTCCTGCGCTTACTTACACTTTGCCCTCGAAAACAGCCTCTAAATATGTCAAGGCTAATTTTTAGAACCACCCAAATTATAATTTGTAGGGAGAACTATATCGAGAACGATTTACTATTCGCTTGTGTCACCAGAATACCGCCAGTTAGAAAACAATCTCATGAAATGGTTTGAGAGACTTGGCGATAACTGTCCGTCTGGCTGATAGTATTTTTTAAGTATGTCTTTCGGTAGCCGCAGTTCTTCTGAGCCTATGGTAACAGGTCCCACTACGTTTGTCAAGACGTATGCGGAACAATCATCAACCATAAACAACTCATCATAATCATCTACGAATGGTGCTGCATCCTCACCGACAGCAATAGTCTGCATGAGATAAAGATGTATTACCGACATATCGTGATACAAGAATACTACTTTGTCTCCTTTACAGGGAAGGTCTCTCTCCCATGGCGGGAAGCCTCCCCATCGGAAATAGGCGTAGCCTTTCTGCCAGATTTCAGCAGATATACTTTTCCACCTCTCTCCGTCTCTAACGACCATCATTCTCAGCCTGTTGTCTTTTGGCGGTTCTACCGTGCTCTTCTCTTTATCCTTGACATATATGGAAATATGAATACGGTCACTATACGGAGCATGTTCATTCAATTCACATATTTCCGTTTCAAACATATCTTCATATCCCGCATCGAGCATTGCAGCCAACGCCTCATTGTCTTTACGCGGAATATATCCCAAAATGAAGTCAAAGTCGAAATCTTCCGGGTCTCCGTCATAATCGCCAGCGAGAGCTACAGCAACAGCATTCTTATCGTAGGCATTATCTTTTTGACGGACAAGAGCAAGTTTTGTCCCCACTTGCAGTTCATTCCAGATATCATCAATATCATGGAAGGAGATTCCTGCTATACAACACTCCATGAACAGCTGTTTTCCTTCACTACGCAAATCAACATCATCTTCAGGTTCAGAATCATGAACAAACCCCTCTTCTACTTCAAAAAGCCTAACGTCACCTTGCAAAGGCATAAATTCCACCTCTGTTCTCTCTCGGTCATCTGACGCTGAAAACGAATCATCATCATCGCTTTCGCTACTTGACAGATATTCCTCAACCATATCGCTTAATTTCGTGTCTTTTGCTATATCTGATACACCTTTCTTCTCCAATTCTTCCTGGAGTTCCCTTAATTCCGCATCACACTTGGGGCAAGTGCCAAGGCACTCACCATTATGGTAGCATTCTGACGGAGTGTATTCAATTCCATATTTCTCTGCGACATAGCCACGAATAGCTTTCAGTATCTCGCATTTTTCTTTTCCTTTTTTCATTGTTTGGTGTTGCTTCAGTTAGTTTTCTAATGTTATGTAGTTGGTCCGCACAATATGCTCAAATCCCATCCCTTTCAATAGACTAATGCTTTTCTCTACATCTTCCCTTGTATTGAAATGTGGAATAAGAGGAACTTTAACCGTCACCAGGTTTAATGGAACCATTTTTTTCAAGTACTGTAGTCTTTGAACTATTTCAGATGTTTTCCTTGTATAATACTCGTAAATGGCAGCGTTCATATCCTTGACATCAACAATCCACTCGTCGATATACTCAGCCAAAGCCTCAATAGCTTCGTCTGAGCATCGGAGCGAAGTTTCTATTGTCAGTTTCCAATTATTGGGACATATTTTGGCAAACTCAATAATGAAGTCAGCATTCATGGTTGGCTCTCCACCGCCAAAGCAGATACCTCCACCAGTGACTTGAAAGTAGATATTGTCCTTCTTTACGATGTCAAACAGTTCTTTGGGCGAAAGCATCCGTATGCCTTTCCGTAACGTCTTGCCATCGTTTTCAAACAAAGGAGCATGACATCGGTCGTTCAGACAATATTTGCAGTGCAAAGGACACCCCTGGAATGCTACGAGCGTAGTAATCCCCTTTCCGTCAATGCCCATGCGATGGCGACTTATTCCGAATATTGCTTTCTTGATGTTAGAATTGCCCATACCGTATTAAGTGTGGTTATGGGTGGTTCTATAAATTACCACCTTCAAATGAATAAGTAAGTATTCCTGATTATTTCTCCTGATTTTACTTTCCTCAGTACAAATTGCCAAACCTTTTATAAGGTGTATTGTCTTTACTTGTCACATTGGTAATATGGAACCTGCAAGGATATTATAGAACACCCTTGGCAGATATATGTTTCTCACAGAGACCGCATCTTTGAAAAGAGGAGCAATCTCTTCATCCTTAAAACCAGCAATACCACACCCTATGCGGGTAACCAAGAACTTCATGTCTGGGCTATTCTTGGCATACTCAATAAACTGAGTGACGTATGGTCTGATAGTGTCAACACCTCCCTGCATGGTAGGTATGGCATAAGTCTGGCCAGTCAACCCTACTCCAATCCCCCACTCTGCACCGAATTTCAAGTGAGCGGCTCTTGCTGCACCTCCCCCGTGATGACCAGCAAGATTACTTCCAAAGACGAATATCTCATCTTTTTCGAGTGTATCAATCTTGTCCGAAGCAATGTTCGGTTGTTCCGTTCTGTTCTTGCTCATATTCTTGGTGTTTTAGGGTAGTTTTTAAATTAGCCTTGGCTTTCTCCGACCGTTTCTTGCTTAGGCAAGCGGCAAAGCCGTTTCTCGCCAAGCCAAAGTAAGCAAGCTTTCTTTGGTCTTCTGGTTTGACGAAATGATTGTCAGATTCCGAGTCTGTTTTCAAAGGAAGCTACGCTGTATAGAGTCCGTTCTCTAAGCTTTTGTATAGGTGAGATATAATCTGCTTGTTCGCTTCTTCCATACCAGTTTCAGTTATTCCTCTTCAAAGTTACTAAAAGATTCGCTATGCGTTAAAGGTTTTATATTTTTTAACGCTGTTTTTTTATGTAACTGCTCAGTCCCAGCACGGGCGGTCATGAGCGAAAGGCGGAATAACAAGTTTGTTATATAGGAGCGATGTATGGGCGTACAGTAAACGTACCTTGCATGGAGGGCAGGTTGTCCTTACCTGCCAATGAACGAAAGGTGCTTAATCGCCAATGACGGAGGAAAAGAATCCTCCGCCCCATAATTGCACTGCCGCTCATGTGGTAAATGCCATCTGTAGGGCCTATGTGAAAGTATAGTGATAAAAAACGAAAGCATAGCTATCGCAGGACGATAACTATGCTTTCGTAAAGGGGTGTCTCTACAAGCTTGTTACAAGTGACTTTTCAAGCTGTCACTACTTCACTCGCAAGGGTGAGAAAAGTGAGGGACTTTCAAGTTCCAGCAACTGGCGCTTCACTGTTATACCACCAGCATATCCAGTCATGCTCATATCGTTGCCCACCACCCTGTGGCATGGTACGATTATCGACATGGGATTGGCACCGATGGCATTCGCTACCGCTCTTACCGCCTTCGGTCTCTCTATAGAATGCGCCACGGCAGAATAGGTGGTAGTGGTGCCGTAGGGTATGGACTCTAACACTGTCCATACGCTTTTCTGAAAGTCAGTACCCACCATCATAAAGGGCAGGTCAAAATTAGTGCGATGCCCCATAAAGTATTCGTCAAGCTGTGCAATGGCATTCTCTATAACGGGCGAGATGCCTTCTACATAACGTGCTTTCAGAGCACGGCATAAGCGTCCGTCAACGGACATACGATGGCTCGCCTCCTGCCAGTCACACAGACAGAGCTTTCCTAAGCAGGAACCGAGCAACAAATCACCGTAAGGCGAGCTGTAACGTTTTATAATCAAGTAATTTACCACGATTCGTTATTCTACAGAATATCTTTCTGCATTGTCTATTTACGTTCGCGAGGCGGTCTGCGTTCGCTGCGCATCTTCTGATACTTGGCATACTGTTCCTCGGTGAGGATCTTCTTAACCTTCGCCTCTGTCTCAGTTCTTTTCTTCTCCATCTCTTCCCTTGTAGGGCGTTCGCCATTCTTGGCTGGTCTCATACTGCTGAAGACTTCTTTCAGCTGCGCAGCCTGCTCATCAGAGAGGCTCAGTTCCGTCTTCATCTTCTCCATCATGTCGCCACGCGGTCCTCTTGGCGGTCTGCCATTGTTTGCCTCGTCCTGCGCCATGCAACTTGCGGTTGTCAATGCCGCTACTGCCAGTAATGTAAGAATCTTTTTCTTCATAGTCTTCTTTTCTTTATTGTACACTTTTATTTCCGATTCGTTCTCGGAACACTTCGTATCTTTGACAGATGACGGACGAGATGGTTTAACATCTGGATAAGCAATATCGCAAGGTTTAACATCTTTTTATTTGTCAGCAAATACTTGAACGATGGCGCATCGTATCGTTTTTTCCTTATAATTTGTAACAAAAAAGCACAAAAGAGTTGGTTATTACAAAGTATTTGATTAATTTTGCACTATTAACCAAGGGCAAACAGACCCAAGGATAAGAAATTGACACTGAAAGAAAATGACACTGAAGAAGACTTACCGCCATGTAGCAGTTCTCTGTATGGCACTTGCACTTAACGTTCAATCATACGCTGCGCCTGCCGACAAGGGCGGCAGTGCTGTTCCACAGACAGAAGCCAAGGTTCAGAAAAATGCTGCGCCGACCGACACCGCTGCGAATAATGCTACCATAGGCGATACCGCCACGAGCGCAATGCTTGATGATGCGGCACTGGAGATGGCTGACACCACTGCCGTTGACGCTATGGCGGAGGGCGGAATGTACACCCAGCTGAAGAACAAGTTTGTTGACGGTGGCGTGCTTTTCATGTCACTCATAGCCCTGACGCTCATCATCGGACTGGCATGCTGCATAGAGAGGATTATATATCTCAGCATGTCAGAGATTGACGCAAAGAAATTCATGCGCCAGCTGGAGGAAAAGCTGAAGACGGAGGGGGCTGACGCCGCCAAGGCGCTGTGCAGAAACACTCGCGGTCCTGTGGCAAGCATCTGCTATCAAGGGCTGCTTCGCCTTAACAGCAGCATGGACGAGATAGAGCGTTCCATCAACTCTTACGCCTCAGTGCAGGTGGGCAACATGGAAAAGGGCAGCTCATGGATCACGCTGTTCATAGCCATGGCACCATCACTGGGATTCCTCGGCACGGTGATAGGCATGGTGATGTCTTTTGACCAAATAGAGATAGCGGGTGACATCAGTCCTACTATCGTAGCATCTGGCATGAAGGTGGCACTCATCACCACCATCTTCGGTATCATCACCGCCCTCATCCTACAGTTGTTCTATAACTACATGCTGTCAAAGGTGGACCACCTCACGGCGCAGATGGAGGAGAGCGCTATAACACTGATGGATATTGTCAAAGACATCAAGGAGAAGTAATAATGGACAGCATCATTGCCAATATAATTATAGTCATTGCGGGCATCACGCTCCTTGCAGCCATTGTGTTCACGGCTCACTCCGTTTGGCATTCGCTGTGTGTGAACAAGCGTGCTAAGATGGAGAATGGCATCCCTACACGGAATATCGCTTATGCCACGGCAGCACTGCCCGTTGTGGTAGCTCTGCCCGTCATAATCTTCGCATCCATTGCCGATGCCTGCATCATCACGGGGATAACGATGATTATCGTGGCCTCCATACTGGTAATATGTGGGCGAATACGTACCATAAAGCGTGGTTCTAAAAATTACCACCGTTAACAGAATACGCAGGAAATGATGACATTCCGCAAACGACATAGAACACCCCCCGGGCTGAACACCACGTCTACATCTGACATCTCGTTCATGCTCCTTATCTTCTTCCTTGTCACCACGTCGATGGACAGCGACAAGGGGCTGGGCAGACAACTACCGCCTCTCGCTCCCGACCAGAAGGAGGTGGTGCAGGACGTGGACCGCTCAAAAGTACTGACCATACACCTTACCAAGGGCGGCAGAATCACTATGGACGACAAGGCTGCCCGCATTGACGATGCTTTGCGCAAAGACATACGCCACTTCGTAATGGCGAAGGGAAGGCTGCATATCATAGAAGTAGAGGTGGACCGCGATGCAGACTATGACTCCTACTTCCACCTGCAGAACCAGATTGTACGTGCATACACAGAGCTACGCAACGCTGCAGCCATGAAATTGCACGCCCGCCCCTACGGAGACTGTAGCGAGGAGCAGCGGGCTGACATCATGAAGATGTATCCACAACGTATACAGGAAGTGTCAAACAGCACTGCCACAACGCAGAACAAACAATGAGCATACAGATAAGAAAACGCCGACGCCGCACGGTGCCTGTCTTGAACATGGCATCCATGCCCGACCTTATCTTTACCGTTCTCTTCTTCTTCATGATTGTCACGCACATGAGGACAGAGTCAGTAAAGGTGCATGTCACCGTGCCTGAAGGCAAGGAGCTCAACAAGACCACAAACAAACGAACCGTAACAAACCTATACATCGGTACAGACCGTAACGGCAACACGCGCATACAGATAGGCGAACGCATAGTGCCGCTCAATATGGTAGGCAGCGCTATTCTCGCCATCTGCAACGGTATGAGCGATGAAGACCGCGACCTCTACACCGTAAACATCAAGGCCGACCGCAACACGCCAATGGGCATAGTGACCGATGTAAAACAAGAACTGCGCAAGGTGGGCGCACTGAACATCAGATACAGTGCTTCCGAAAACGACAGCAGGAACAAGTAACTACTCGACAACCAATCAAATACTAATATAATGGCACACTACAAACTGGACGCACTTGACAAGAAGATTATAGAACTCGTGCTCAAGGATGCCCGCATTCCATTTCTGGAAGTGGCACGCGCATGCAACGTAAGCGGCGCGGCAATACATCAGCGCATACAGAAACTGACTAACCTTGGCATCCTCAAAGGGTCACAATACATGGTAGACCCTGAGAAGATAGGTTATGAGACATGTGCGTATATAGGGCTCTTTCTGAAGGATCCAGAGCGTTTCGACGATGTGGTAGAGGCTCTGAAGCACATTCCTGAGGTAGTAGAATGCCACTATACCACGGGCGGATTCGATATGTTCATAAAGATATACGCCTATAACAACCACCATCTGCTGACCGTCATTCATGACAAGCTGCAGCCACTGGGACTGTCACGCTCCGAGACTATCATCTCGTTCAACGAGGCGATACACCGTCCTATCTCTATCATTGACAATCCTAACGATGACGACGAACAGTAAATGGTGGCGACAAGCCATACACATCATACATGAAACAATACTTAGAACTTCTCAATAGAATAATGACCGAGGGCGCAGTGAAAACTGACCGCACGGGCACAGGCACACGCAGCGTGTTCGGACACCAGATGCGCTTCAACATGGCAGATGGCTTTCCACTCCTTACCACGAAGAAACTGCACCTCAAGTCTATCATCTACGAACTGTTGTGGTTCCTTAATGGCGATACGAACGTGAAGTATCTTCAGGACCACGGTGTGAGAATATGGAATGAATGGGCTGACGAAAACGGCGAACTGGGTCCAGTCTACGGTCACCAGTGGCGCTCATGGCCTGACTACAAGGGTGGCACCATAGACCAGATACAGCAGGTGGTGGACACTATCAAAACGCATCCTGACTCGCGCCGCATGCTGGTGAGCGCATGGAACCCCGCAGAGGTGGAGCAGATGGCACTGCCGCCATGCCACTGTCTGTTCCAGTTCTACGTGGCAGACGGCAAACTGTCGCTGCAGCTCTATCAGCGTTCGGCAGACACCTTCCTCGGTGTGCCGTTCAACATTGCTTCTTACGCACTGCTGCTACAGATGATGGCACAGGTGACAGGGCTGGAGTGTGGTGACTTCGTGCATACCACAGGCGACACACATCTGTATCTTAACCATTTGGAGCAGGCTAAATTACAGCTCACTCGCACCCCTCGCCCATTGCCAAAGATGCGCATCAACCCTGACGTAAAGGATATTTTCTCCTTCCATTATGAGGATTTCGAACTGGAAGGCTATGACCCATGGCCTCACATCAAGGCGGAAGTGAGTGTGTAGTTGTATGGTGGTTTGGTTGTTTAGTTATTTAGTTGTTTGGTTGTATGCACAAATGTTCACTTGCAAATTTGTCCACTCAACTAAACAACTAAACAACCAAACAACTAGACAACCAAACAACCAGACAACCAAACAACCAAACAACCAAACGACCAAACAACCAAACAACCAAACAACTAAACAACCAAACAACTAAACAACCAAACAACCAACATGCTTAACATTATAGCGGCAATAGCGAGCAACAGAGCCATCGGCAACAACAACAAACTGCTCTACTGGCTGCCCAATGACCTCAAACGCTTCAAAGCACTGACCACTGGGCATACTATCATCATGGGCAGAAAGACTTTCGACTCCCTGCCCAAGGGAGCACTACCTAACCGCAGGAACATCGTACTGTCACGCTCCGTCAGTGCTATCGACGGCTGCGATGTTTACGGTTCACTGGAGGAGGCACTGCAACACTGCACTGCCGACGAAGACATATACATCATCGGTGGTGCCTCTGTCTATGAGCAGGCACTGCCTCTTGCTGACCGCCTGTGTCTTACGGAGGTGCACGACACGCCTGCCGAAGCTGACGCCTTCTTCCCCGAGTTCGGAGAATGGCACGAGACATGGCGCGAAGACCACGACACCGATGAGAAGCATGCGCAGAAATATTCCTTCGTAGACTATGCGAAATAAATTCCCTTACCATACGGAATAAATGAAGAAGACAATCCATATATTAGCATTATCCCTATGTTCCCTGCCTCTTATGGCGCAGGAAAGCCAGACTGCATTCAACTTTCTGCGCATTCCAGTTAGCGCACATGCAGCGGCATTGGGCGGCGAGAACATCTCGCTTATAGAGGATGATGCATCACTGGCACAGGAGAACCCTGCACTGCTCAGCTCCGTATCACACCAGACGGTGACGTTCGGCTATATGAACTACATGAGCGGAACGAATATGTTCACCGCCAGCTATACGCATGTGCTCAACGATAAGGCCACTGTAGGCGGAGCCGTGCAGTACCTTAACTACGGCTCCATGACCGAAAGGGACTATACGGGACAGGAGACTGGCACCTTCTCTCCAGCGGACATGAGCTTTGAAGGACTCCTTTCCTATACTCTCTCACGCAACCTCGTGGGCGGTATAGGTGCGAAATTCATCTATTCCAAGATAGGAAGCTACTCCAGCACTGCCGCTGCCATCGACCTCGGTTTGAACTATTACGACCCTGACCTTGACTTCTCTGCCAGCCTTGCTGTGAAGAACCTTGGCGGACAGCTGTCTGCCTACGATGAGGAGTTTGAGAATCTGCCCGTGGACGTGATGCTCGGCGTGTCGCAAAGAATTCACAATACACCGTTCAGGGTGCACGCCACCTTCTGCGACCTCAACCACTGGGACTACTCTTTCTTCCGCCATCTCAACCTTGGTGCCGACGTGATACTCGCCCCGCAGTTCTATGTGGCGGTGGGATATAACCTCAAACGCTCCCACGATATGGAGATAGCCGCCAGCAACGAAGACGACAGCGGCAGCCACGGAGCAGGGTTCACCATTGGCGGCGGACTCTTGCTTGACCGCTTCAAGCTCAATATAGCCTATGGCAAATACCATGTAGCATCGTCAAGTCTTATGTTTAACGCTTCATTTAACTTTTAACTGCCATGTTAGAAAAAATCAACGAATATATAAAGAACCTCCCTCTGGAGAAAGAACCCAAGGGACTTTACGAACCTATACGATACATCCTCTCACTCGGTGGCAAGCGTATACGCCCCGTCTTGATGATGATGGCATACGAACTGTGGCACGATGACAGCGAGAGGATTCTTCCTCTGGCAGTGGCTCTGGAGACGTTCCATAACTTCACACTGCTGCATGACGACGTGATGGACCATGCGGACATGCGCCGCGGCATGCCTACAGTACATAAGAAGTGGAACGAGAACACTGCCATCCTTTCTGGAGACAACATGCTTGTGCTGGCATTCAAATGGATGCAGCAATGTCCAGCCGAGAAGATGCCTGACGTATTGGGCACCTTCACCACCACCGCCATAGAGATAGACGAGGGACAGCAGCTTGACGTTGACTTCGAAGAGCGCGATGACGTACGCGAGGAGGAGTATATAGAGATGATTCGTCTCAAGACCAGCGTACTGCTTGCCTGTGCCGTGAAGATTGGAGCCATCATGTCTGACGCGCCCAAGGAGGACATAGAGAACCTCTATAAGTTTGGTGAGTGCATCGGTCTCTCCTTCCAGTTGCAGGATGACTATCTCGATGTTTACGGCGACCCGAAGGTGTTCGGCAAGGCTATCGGCGGCGATATTACGAGCAACAAGAAGACGTATATGCTCATCAACGCCATCAACAAGGCGGAGGGTGCAGACAAGGAGGAGCTGATGAAGTGGATTGACGCCAAGACCTTCGACCGCAACGAGAAGGTGAAGGCGGTGACTGCGATATACGACAAGCTCGGCATTGACCTCATGGCAAAAGCCAAGATGGAGCAGTACTATACTGATGCCATAGCTTATCTTGACAAGGTTAACGTCAGTGAGGACAAGAAGAAGGCCCTCCGCGACTATGCCGACAAGATGATGAAGAGACAGAAATAAGTTTATGGGTGGTTCTAAAAATGAAATTCATAGATACACATACCCACATCGATGGGGAGGAGTTCAAGGACGACCTTGAGCTCGTTGTTCAGCGCGCCAGCAATGCCGGTGCGCTGAAACTGTTTGTACCAGGCATCAATCTCGACTCTGTAGAATCAGTAAAGGCCGTATGCCGGCAGTTCCCTGGTGTATGCTACGGCATGATAGGTCTGCACCCAGAAGAGGTGAAGGCGGACTATGCTGATGTGCTCGATGCCATGGAGCAGCAGATTGATGATAAAGGGTGGATTGCCATAGGCGAGGTAGGACTGGACTATTACTGGTCTCGTGAGTTCGAAGCGGAGCAATTGGCAGCCTTCGAACGCCAAGTGCAGTGGTCCGTACGCACCTCTCTCCCACTGATGATACACTGCCGCAAGGCGCAGAACGAGATGGTCAAGATACTGCGGAAGTATGAAGACCAGCTGACAGGCGGCATATTCCATTGCTTTACTGGCAACGAACTGGAAGCGAAAGAACTGCTGTCATTCCCAAATTTCTGTCTCGGCATAGGCGGAGTGCTGACGTTCAAGAAGAGCAAACTGCCCGAGACGCTGCCTGCAGCCGTGCCGCTGGAGCGCATAGTGCTTGAGACTGACGCTCCGTACATGGCTCCTGTGCCACACAGGGGCGACCGCAACGAGAGCGCATACATAGTCAACGTGATAGAAAAAATGGCGGAATGCTACGGTGTTTCACCAGACCACGTGGCACAAGTGACCACCGACAATGCCAAGAGGATATTCCCCAAGGCGTTCGAGATTTAATTCATTATGATTTGTGAATTATGAATTACAAACCATCCCTCACCATAATACTATGCTGCATGGCACTCCAATGGCTCGCCTCCTGCGGACCAGATGCCTATATGCGCAAGGGCGACAAGGCTCTGGCGTTAGGTGAATACTATGTAGCGGCAGAGAACTACCGCAAGGCTTACTCAAAGACTCCTTCGTCAGCGCGAGAGCTCAGAGGTGAAAGAGCATTGAAAGTGGGCAAGGCTTACGCCAGCTTCAACAGCCACCTGAAGGCTCTTGCGGGCTATCGCAATGCGGCAAGGTACGGCAAAGCAGCGCCGGAAGACAGTCTTCAACTGGGCAGACTGCTGCTGCGCAATGGCGAATACCGTGCTGCCGAAGAGGTGTTCAAGGCTCTCACGCAGTCCATGCCCGACAACATTCTGGTAAAGAACGGTCTGGAGTCTGCACAGAAGGCACCTGCATGGAAACAGGAGGGGTCAAGATATACGGTGAAGAGGATGGACATCTTCAACAGCCGCAGGGACGACTACTCGCCCGTTCTGGGCGGTGAGGACTTCAGTAGACTGTACTTCACCTCCACAAGGAATGACGCCATGGGCGATGAACTGAACGGTGTCACAGGCATGAAGAGTGCCGATATCTTCTACTCGGAGAAGGACGACAAGGGCAAATGGAGCAAACCCGAAGCCATAGGCACGGGGCTTAACACGGAGTATGACGAGGGAGCATGCTGCCTTACGCCAGACAACAGCCAGATGTATCTTACGCAATGCACCTTTGACCCATCTGCCCCACGCTACGCCAAGATTGTAGTCTCCAGCCGCTCTGACGCATTGTGGGGCGCAGCCAAGGACTTTCCGCTGTCCAATGACACGCTGTCGGCTTTCGCTCACCCTGCCATCTCGCCCGATGGCGAGTGGCTGTACTTCGTCAGCGACATGCCAGGCGGCAAGGGAGGACTTGACATCTGGCGAACAAGGCTCACGCCTTCCGGACCGATGGGCGTGGAGAATCTGGGCGAACCTATCAACACTCCAGGTAACGAGATGTTCCCTACCTTCCTAACGGCGACCTCTACTTCTCTTCTGACGGTCATCCCGGCATGGGCGGGCTGGATATCTTCATTGCCACCATTGGTGATGATAACAGATACCATATCTCCCACCCTGGCTTTCCACTCAACTCGCAGGGCGATGACTTCGGCATGACGTTCGATGGTTTTCACAACCGTGGCTTTTTCTCTTCCAGCCGCAACGACGGCAGGGGCAATGACCACATCTATTCGTTTGAGAATCCAGAGATAGTACAGACTATCAAGGGATGGGTTTATGAGCAGGACGGCTATGAACTGAACAATGCCGAGGTGCGCATCGTAGGCGATGACGGCACCAATGACCACGTGACACTGAAGAGCGACGGCTCCTTTGAGTATATAGCACAGCCAGGAGTGGAGTATATCGTGTTAGCTACCTGTCCGGGATACCTCAATCACAAGGAGGAGATAAAGGTGCCCGAGGCAAAAGAGTCAGAGACATACACGCTGCAATTCGCCCTGCCGAGCATCTCCGCCCCTGTGCTGATTGACAATATATTCTATGAGTTTGACAAGGCTACACTCCTGCCGTCAAGTGCCAAGGCTCTTGATTCGCTCGTCATGCTGCTCAATGAGAACCCTAACATCACCATAGAACTGGCTGCACATACGGACTACAAGGGCTCGGAGGCATACAACAAGCAGCTCTCGCAGCGTCGCGCTGAGGAGGTAGTAAAGTATCTTATCAAGAAGGATATCGCTGCCGACCGACTGACACCTGTGGGCTATGGCGAGGAGAAGCCTAAGAAGATAAGGAAGAAAGTGGCTGAAAACTACTCATGGTTGAAGGAGAACGATGTGCTGACAGAGGACTTTATCAAGAAGCTCAAGCCTGCCGAGCAGGAGACTGCCAATGCTCTTAACCGCCGAACGGAATTCTCCGTGCTCCGAACCACATACAACGTGTTTGACAAGGACGGCAACATAAAGAACCTGCCGAAGCCGAAGAAGAAGATGACGGAGGAGCAGAGCGACGACTTTATCTTTGACTTTGAATAACGAATAGTGAATAGTGAACAACGAATTATGAACTAATGAACCATGTCTTTACCTGAAGAATTCACATCATATACCCGCAAGCTGTTCGGAGAAGAGCGATGGCAGCGTTATCTTGATGCCTTCAACGCTGGCGCCCCCGTCAGCATCCGTCGTAATCCTTTCAAGCCTGTGACACTGGACTATCTGCCGATAGAGCGTGAGGTGCCATGGTGTCGCAACGCTTTTTACCTGAAAGAGCGACCGGACTTCACCCTCGACCCACTGCTTCATGCTGGTGCATACTACGTACAGGAGGCAGGCTCCATGTTTCTTGACATGGCATTGAAGACCTATTGTCTTGACAGCATGTTCTGTCCCGACAGCCTTGCTCTCGACCTCTGTGCCGCACCAGGCGGCAAGAGTTCGCTGATGCGTGCCGCACTGCCAGAGCACGTCACGCTGATGAGCAACGAGCCTGACCGCAGGAGGGCTAACATACTCATGGAGAACATGCAGAAGCAGGGACACCCCAAGGTTATTGTAACCAACAACTACCCCAAGGACTATAACAAAAGCGGACTGCTCTTCGACCTCATTTTGACAGACGTGCCTTGCTCTGGCGAGGGTATGTTTCGCAAAGACGAGGGAGCGATAGGCGAATGGAGCCTGCAAAATGTTATGAAGTGTGCCTCTCTGCAGCGCAGTATTGTAGAGGAGATATGGCCGTGTCTGAAGCCTGGCGGCATTCTTGTTTACAGCACTTGCACCTTCAACACGCATGAGAACGAAGAAAACGTCAAGTGGATTATGGAGGAACTGGGGGCTGACATACTCCCAATAGTCTGCGACAGCGACTGGAACATCACGGGTTCGCTGCTCGATGGCTGGCAAGAACCTGTATACCGATTCATTCCCGGCACCACAGTCGGTGAGGGACTCTTCATGGCTGTGCTGCAAAAGCACGATGATGGCACCAATAGCGGTCGCACGATGGACCGCCGCAAGGCTCTCTCAAAGTTGCGCATTCTCAGCGATGGCTGTCCTGTAGGCACAAAAAAAGGCAAGGACGTCATCCCTGCCCATGCTGAAGCGTTGCTGGCTACACTACCGAAAGCCAAGTACCCTACAGCAGAGCTGACCCGTGAAGAAGCGCTGCACTATCTGCATCATGATGCCATCGTACTGCCACCTGACACTCCTCGCGGCTTCGTTATCGTGACTTACCAGTCTCTCCCCCTTGGCTTCGTCAAGAACATAGGTAACAGAGCCAACAACCTGTATCCGCAGGAGTGGAAGATAAAGAAGAGCGTGGATTGTTTGATTAAAAAATAATGTCAGAAACATCATGGTTTCAGCTATCTTGCTGAATACCAAAAAGTTAAACCATGACACTTCTTATGACAGTTCTCTTTTGAACGTGCAAGAAATATCATGTTTCCTATCCTCATTGCGAAAGCAGCCTTATTGCTTTGCTAAATGGCGCAAATCGCAGAGCGAAAGGGCGTTAATCACATAACGAAAGCATAGCTTTCAGCAAAGCATGACTTTTATGATGTTTAGAAGAAGAAACATCATGAATAATATCATAGCTTTTATTCTTGATTTTCAAGGCTTTACACACAAGTATGATATTATGACATTTCTCCTTGAAAAAATCAAAAAAGGTTCATCCGACATTTCGAGTGATGAATATAATGATGACAATCACTCCACGCCCCTGTAAGGGGCTTATAGTCCAGCGTAGGGGCTTGCCCCTATGAACACAAACAATGCGTCACCACATTGTGCCCCTGTAAGGGGCTCATAGTTCAATATATGATGGAACTACAGCAAGGCGACATTGAAATATGAGCCCCTTCCAGGGGCACAAGGTGAGAGACTAACATGATATTGGCATAGGGGCAAGCACCTACGCTAAGCTATAAGCCCCTTACAGGGGCGTAAGCAGGTTAATGACCGAGGAGATAGGGGGCAAGCCCCTATTCTACATTGTCGCATCCCTTTCAGGGACTTATCACTCAAAATGTCGGATGAACCTTAAAAAAGACGCGCCAGACAAATAGCGATGCTTTCGACCAAGCATTTATCACTCGAAATGTAGGATAAACCTAAAAAGGGCTGATTTCAACAAAATGAAATCAGCCCTTAATTCTCTTACTTCGCCTTTTCCAGTCCCGAACGCTTGTCGCGATGGTAAGAGCGATAGTCATCAAGCTCTATCTCCACATCTGGCTCAGCAAGCGGCACGGAGTGTGGAAGACGGAACTTCTGATACTTGATGTTAAGACCTCGTGCTATCCACATAGACTCATAATAGGTCTGTATGGACAGAATGCGCTGCGTTTCCTCGTCAAGTCCTTCATGATGATAAAGGTCTGTGGTGCGGAAGAGCAATGGCAGATGGTTCACATCCACCATATACGTTGTGTAGGTGAAGAGGAAGTTGGAGTCTGTCTTTAGATGAATGATACCACCATCAACAAGGAAACGACGGTAACGCTCCATGAAATACGTAGATGTCAGTCGCTTGCGCGGGTTCTTCATCTGCGGGTCAGAGAAAGTAAGCCATATTTCCTGCACCTCGTCGGTATCAAAGAAACGGTCTATTATCTCAATGCTGGTACGCAGAAAGGCTACATTCTTCAGTCCTTCCGCCAAGGCTGCAGTGGCTCCTGTCCACATACGCGCTCCCTTTATGTCCACTCCTATAAAGTTGACCTCAGGGTACAGCTTTGCCAGCTCAACGGTATATTCACCCTTGCCACACCCTAGTTCGAGCACTATAGGGTTGTCATTATGAAAATATTGCTGTCGCCAATGCCCCTTCATATCGAAGGGCACATTGTCGACAACACTGTATGGATACTGGAAGACGTTCTCATAACGCTCCATATCCGCAAACTTTGCGAGTTTTCCTTTTCCCATTATGGGTACTTAAAGGGTGGCTATGATAATCACCACCGAAATTTATTTATTCTATTACCACACGTGTCCAGCCGTGTACATCCTCCTCTGTACCGTACTGAATGCCACGCAGCTTGTTGAAGAGCTTTTCGCTGATAGGTCCTGGCTTATCACCGAATACGTATGACTTGCCTGTCTCTATATCGTCAATGCGTGATATAGGTGAGATAACGGCAGCCGTACCGCATGCTCCAGCCTCCTCGAATGTCTCCAGTTCTTCCTCAGGTATCTGTCTACGCTCTACCTTCAAGCCCATGTCCTCTGCCAGCTGCATGAGTGACTTGTTGGTTACAGAAGGAAGGATAGATGTAGAGAGCGGAGTGATGTAAGTATTGTTCTTGATGCCGAAGAAGTTTGCGGCACCAGCCTCATCAATGTATTTCTTCTCCTTTGCATCGAGATAGAACTCGCATGCGTAGCCAAGGTCGTGCGCCTTCTTGTTGGCGAGCAATGACGCAGCATAGTTACCACCAACCTTATATATACCTGTGCCGAGCGGAGCGGAACGGTCGTGGTCACGAATTATAACGTAAGGATTGGCGAAGAAGCCGCCCTTGAAGTATGGACCTACTGGAGTGACAAACATAAGGAAGAGGTACTCTGTAGAAGGATGTACGCCAACCTGTGCGCTTGTGCCGATAAGGAGAGGACGGATATAGAGTGTAGCGCCACTCTCGTATGGTGGAATGAATTCCTGATTAAGGCGTACCACCTTGTCAACCATTTCGTTAAAGAGTTCTGTCGGAGCCTCAGGCATGAGTATGCCACGGCATGTAGACTGCAGACGTGCAGCATTCTCGTCTGTACGGAACACACGTACCTTGCCGTCTGGACAACGGTATGCCTTCATTCCCTCGAAAGCCTCCTGACCGTAGTGCAGACATGTAGCAGCCATGTGGAGTGGAATGGTCTCTTCTGAACATACCTCTATCTCTCCCCACTTGCCGTTACGATAGTAACAACGTACATTGTAATTAGTCTTACGGTAACCGAATCCAATGTTACCCCAATCTAAGTTTTCCATATCTTTATTGTGTTTATTTGTTAGTCAAGTTTGCCCGTTCGTAGGCTGTCTGCTACGAATAACATACAAAATTAGCAAGAATATTGCACTTGTGCAAGAAAAAGAAGCAAAAAGATTACATTTCACAAGAAAAAGAGAACCAAATACATTTTCCTATCATACCCTATCCGCTAAAAAAACCCGTAGGCATTGCTGCCTACGGGCTATATATTTATAAGTTTCTCTTACCTTATTAAAGAGCGAACTTGTAACCGAGGGTTACTACGAATGAATTGTTCTTTGGATTGTCAAGATAGTCGCTCATCTTTGTCACACCGATGTTGTAACGTGCGTCAAGCACAACATTATTATATTCATAAGATGCGCCTACAGGTATTGAAAGCATGAAGCCCTTGGTAAAATTGTTGTCTATAGACCCAGCATCCGAGCTGAAAGATGAGCTAACCTTGATTGCAGGCTCAAGACCAGCCTTAATTGCCAAGCCCTTGCATGGATAATAATTAGCGAGAACAGGAATGGTAATATAATTGGCATTCCACTTTACGTCCTTTGCGTCTTCTATGTCACTTAAATCGAAATCATAGATATCATCCACATCAATGTCATCTATATCAATGTCCCAACCATCCAAATAGTCCCTGATGTTTCCGAAAGCATCTGCAATACCAGATGTCAGATTAGATGACAAGCCATTAATCTTACCACCATACTGAGCATAGTTCAAGCCGACAGTAATTGCGAACGGCTTGCATATCTGATAGCCTGCCTCTACGCCTCCTACGAAACCAACCTTGGAATTGAAATCAATAATATCACTTGAGATACTTGATACTGCAATACCTGCCTTTGGCTGAACTGTGATTGTACCTGCCTCTGGCTGAGCGAACATTGCGGTTGCTGTAAACAAAGCAACTGCCATTGCGAATAACTTCTTCATAATATTATATCTTTACATTGGTGTTCCCTACTCTATTATAGGTTTTCGGGATTCCCTTTTTTGCTTATTTCCTGCTGCAAATGTATGTATTAATTTTGTAACAACCAAACTTTTGTTAGAAAATTATTCACTTTTTGTTAAAAAAAAGATATTTGTCACAAAAAAAACGATATATAAACGATATTTTCATCGGTCATATATCGTTTTTCGTCGATTATCAGTTGCCTGTCAACCACAGGTCTGTAATATCCTAATCCTCCACTATCTCCAGTTTGCGGTTGGAACTGTCAGACAGCACCTGCTGCACGATGGTGGTTATCTGTTCCTTCAATTCATTGATGAACTGACATGCGTCATACTTCTTATGCTCTATATCGCGCAGCTTCTTCTCCCAAATGCCGGTCAGTTCCGGACTCTTCAGCAATTCCTCCCTTATCAGTCCTATCAGTTCCACGCCAGTGTTCGTGGCTATGACACGCTTGCGCTCACGACGGATATAATGACGTTTGAACAATGTTTCTATGATTGACGCACGACTGGAAGGACGCCCTATGCCATTCTCTTTCATGGCAGCACGCAGCTCATCGTTGTCCACAAACTTGCCTGCTGTCTCCATGGCGCGCAGCAGTGTTGCCTCTGTATAATATGGTGGCGGTGTGGTGTGCTTCTCTGTCAGCGTAGGTTTGTGCGGTCCCGACTCGCCTTTGACGAACGTTGGCAACAGTCCCTCGGTAGGCTCGGGGTTGCCTAACGCCTGCGCAGCATCTGCATTGGCAGCCGACTGCTCATCGGGCTCGTCACGTTTTTGTTTCTCGAATACCACACGATAGCCGGGTTCGAGTATTTCCTTGCCCGTTACCTTGAACTTTACATCACCTGCCTTGCCCTCTACCGTTGTGGTAGAGAACTTGCAGTCGGGGTAGAACACGGCTATGAAGCGGCGTGCTATGAGGTCATACACGTTGCGTTCCATGTCCGACAGTCCCACGGGGGTGACGTTGGTGGGAATAATGGCATGGTGATCCGTCACCTTTGAGTTATCGAACACCTTCTTGCTCTTCACCAACGGCTTGCCACCAAGCGGTCTGACGAGATCTGCGTATGGAGCGATGCCTCCCACCTTGACTTTGAACACACTGTTGAGGATGCCGGGACACTTTGGGTATATGTCGTCTGTAAGGTACTGTGTGTCAACACGCGGATATGTGGTGACCTTCTTTTCATACAGCGACTGTATGAGCGACAGCGTGGTATCGGCACTGTACGAGAACTTCTTGTTGCACTCCACCTGCAGGGTTGTGAGGTCAAAGAGCTGCGGTGGCTTCTCTGTACCGTTTTTCTTGCTTACGGATGTTATCTCGAAAGGCTTGTCCTGTATCTCGGCAAATGCCGCCTCTCCCTCCTCCTTGCTCATGTATTTGCCTTTGGTAGCGGTGAAAAGCGTATCACGATAGATGGTGGACAGCACCCAGTATGGTTCTGGTTTGAAATTCTCTATCTCCTTCTGGCGGTTTACGATGATAGCGAGTGTAGGTGTCTGCACCCTGCCAATTGACAATACGGAACCTGACCCTACCTTTCTTGCACTCTGATTGCGGTATTTCAGCGTATAGAGTCGTGTGGCGTTCATACCGAGGAGCCAGTCGCCTATGGCGCGAGAGAGTCCCGCCATATACAGCGGTTCATACTCTTTCTGGTCCTTAAGGTTCTCAAAGCCTTCACGTATGGACTCCTCTGTCAGTGATGAAATCCACAGACGCTTTACGGGGCACGTAGCCTTGGCCTTCTGCATCACCCAGCGCTGTATCAGCTCTCCCTCCTGTCCGGCATCACCGCAGTTGATAATCTCGTCGGCATTCTGCATCAGTTTCTCTATCACGGCAAACTGCTTCTTGATGCTATCCTGGTCAATAAGCTTGATACCGAATCGTTGCGGTATCATAGGCAGCACGCCCAGTCCCCACCTGCGCCATAGTTCGGTGTAGTCCTGTGGTTCCTTCAGCGTACACAGATGACCGTAAGTCCACGTCACCTGATAACCGTTTCCTTCTATGTAGCCTTGATGTTCCTTTGTGGCTCCTATCACATGAGCGATGTCTCGCGCCACACTCGGTTTCTCTGCTATACAAACTTTCATCTGGTTTATACTTTCTTTACGCTCCTTTACATGCTGGCAGCCTTTTCAAACTTGTCCATGAGCCATTCATTCTGCTCCTCTATGGTCATGTTGCTGTTGTCAAGATAGAGTGCATCGTCTGCCTTGCGTAGTGGTGACACCTCACGGTGTGAGTCTATATAGTCACGCTCCTGCACGTTCTTGAGAATCTCCTCATAGTCCGCCGGCATGCCTTTCTGCTTCAGTTCGTCGTATCTGCGCTGCGCCCTCACCTCAGCAGATGCCGTCACGAATATCTTCAACTCGGCATCTGGGAAGACCGTAGTGCCGATGTCTCTACCATCCATCACTATTCCTTTCTCCTTGCCCATGGCTCTCTGCTGGTCCACCATAGCCTCTCTTACGAACGGAATGGCAGCGACCTTGCTCACGTTGTTTGACACCTCGATGGAGCGGATGATATCCTCCACCCTCTCTCCGTTAAGGTATGTGTTTGGGCGTCCTGTCTCTTCATTCAGGCGGAAGGACACATTCACCTGTGGCATGGCATCGTGCAGCTTGTCTGTGAGCACGTTTCCCTCAGCGTCCAGCATGCCATTGCGCATACAGTAGAGCGTCACCGCTCTGTACATGGCACCAGTGTCCACATATATATACCCTACCCTCCTGGCAAGTCCCTTTGCCATTGTACTCTTGCCACATGATGAGTGGCCGTCTATCGCTATCGTAATCTTTTTCATTCGTTTGTATTTTCCAATAGTTCCGTTATCTTTCTTCTGCACTCTTCCATGAGCCATTTTGGCGTGCTTGTGGCTCCACATATTCCTATACTGTTAATACCTTCCAGCCATTGCGGGTCTATCTCTTCGGGGCCCTCTATCAAATGGGTGTTAGGGTTATGCTCATAGCAGGCGTCATGCAGTATGCGCCCGTTGCTGCTCTTGCGTCCGCATACAAAGAGTATCATGTCATGGCGGGTGGCGAACTTGCAGATGTTAGGCAGACGGTTAGCCACTTGACGGCAAATGGTGTCAGAAGACTCAAAGGTCGCCCCCTCTGCCATGTGCTCTTTGCAGTACTTTATTATTCTATTGAACTCGTCCAGCGACTTCGTAGTCTGCGAATAGAGGTAAATATCACGTGTGAAGTCGAGCTTCGCAGCATCCTCGGCATGCTCCAATACAATGGCGTTTCCTTCCGTCTGCCCTACGAGTCCGAGCACCTCCGCATGGCCATTTTTGCCGAAGATGACGATGGAAGACCTGCTTTTATCCATCGTCTCATATCTCTTCTTTATGCGTTTCTGCAGTGCCAGTACCACGGGGCAGGTAGCGTCAATGATGCTTATCCTGTTCTCTCGTGCCTTTTCGTATGTCTCCGGTGGCTCACCGTGTGCTCTCAGCAGCACGGTGGCATCATGAAGGTTGGCAAACTCGTCGTGTCCAATGGTGTTGAGTCCCATAGAGCGCAGTCGTTCGCACTCCATGCCATTGTGTACTATGTCTCCGAGACAACTGAGCTGTCTGCCTTCCTTCAGTGTTTCCTCTGCCTTCTCTATCGCTGTTGTCACCCCGAAGCAGAATCCGGAGCCTTGATCTATTTCGATTACCATAGTGGTTTGGTGGTTTAGTGGTTTGGTGGTTTGGTTATGTGGTATAGTGGTTTGGTGGCTTAGTGGTTGGAGTTATCGGTTACTTACTGTTACAAAAACTTTCGATTTGAAAGCCATAACAACTTGACACATAACCAAATCACTAAATAACCATACCACTAAACAACCACTCTACAACGTCCTGTACAAGTCAATAAGGTCCTGCGCTGCCATGAAACTGGTCTTCGCGCCCTGCTGCACGTTTTCTTCCATAGCCTTGAGAGCCTCCTTTATTGTAGGGTTATTGTAGAAGTCGCCACGCAGACGGTTGTCTATCGTCTCATACATCCAGTACTTGTTCTGCTGCCTTCTGCGGTAGTCGAAGTAGCCATTGTTCTTCACGAAGTCTATATAGTCGAAGACCATGTCCCATACCTCCTTGATACCGTAGCCGTAAAAGCCTGAATATGTCAGCACCTTCCTGTCCCATCCGCTCTCCGACTGCGGAAAGAAATGAAGGGCATTGCGGAAGTTCTGCGCCGCCATCTCGCAGCGTTTCACGTTGTCGCCGTCACATTTGTTGATGACAATGCCGTCAGATATCTCCATTATTCCGCGCTTTATGCCCTGCAGTTCATCGCCTGTTCCTGCCACCTGTATCAATAGGAAGAAGTCTACCATGGAGTGACACGCTGTCTCACTCTGTCCTACTCCCACCGTCTCAATGAAGATTTTGTCGAATCCTGCCGCCTCACAGAGGATTACAGTCTCACGTGTTTTTCGTGCCACACCACCCAAGCTGCCCGCTGATGGGCTGGGGCGTATGAAGGCATCGGGATGCACCGCCAGTTTCTCCATGCGTGTCTTGTCACCAAGAATAGAACCTTTAGAGCGTTCCGATGATGGGTCTATTGCGAGGACAGCGAGCTTTCCGCCACAGCGCTGCAGCACGTGGATGCCAAATTCGTCAATTGACGTGGACTTACCAGCCCCCGGCACACCGCTGATTCCGATACGGACGGACTTGCCACTGTATGGCAGGCACTTCTCTATCACCTCCTGCGCCTTCTTCTGATGCTCAGGTATCACACTCTCCACCAACGTCACCGCCTGTGAGAGCATGGTCACATTGCCCTTCAATATACCATCAACCATCTCGTCAACGGTATACTGTCGACGTGCGTAACGCTTGCGATTAAGATATGGATTCACTATCGACGGCTGCGCTACGCCCTCGTTTACTGTCAAGCCCTTATACTCTTCGTTGTTCTCTGGATGCTCCATAGTGCTGATTTATTGACCGTTTTACTTCTTGATAAGTACCACTACCTTCTGCCTGTCGGGGTCGTTGGTAATCATTAGGATACGCGGACGGCGCTTCACCTTCTTCATCTCTTTGGCCCTTGCTGTCACCTTCAGCGTGGTGCTCTCTCCTGGTTGCATCACCGCCTTGCCGAGTTTCACCTCAAGTCCGGTAGTGAACATCTGCATCTTCCTTATCTCCAGCACCGACTTTCCTGTGTTTCTGATTACTATCTCGCCCTTCACCTTCGACTTTCTTGCAAGTGCCGTCATGTCAATCTCTTCTGCCGACATGGTGAGGACTGGTGCATTCTGACGCAATGGTGAGTCAAGAGCTACTGCCTGTGGCAGCAATACCGCAGACACGGTCAGCTCCTTGTCTGGCGTCACTTTGTCCGATGGCTGGCTGCCGAGGTAGAACGTGGTCTGGTTCAGTCCATAATCGTTCAGTTCCCTTGACTTCAAGGTGACGTACATGATACCTTTCTGCTTGGGACCAAGCACCTCCGGATACATCTCCACAGAGAGGTAAGGCGGCAGACGCAACGCTGTAGGGCGCATATTCTGCCCCGTAGGGTTCATGATATTTATCTCCTGCACCAGTCGCTGTCCTTTGTTCACATCGTCAAACTCTATGTTGTCGTCATTGGCGAGCAGCAGTCCGAGCTTCACGGGATACTCACCAGAGTAGTTTATGAGCTTGGTCACTACCTGTCCGTTGACCATAAACTCCGCAGGAGTGTCAGATGCAGAATCCGTCACCCTCACCATTCTGTTGAAATATCCCAGCTGTTTGCAGTCGAACAGCAGCTTTATCCTTGCCACCGCCCCAGGCATTATCTCGCCCTTATCAAACTCCGCCACCGTGCAGCCGCATCCTGTCTCCACGTTCTTCACGGTCACGGGCTGTGAAGTGGTGTTATGCAGTTCCACGGTCACAGCGGTATTGTTGCGGAACAGCATCTGTCCGCAGTCCACATTCTTATATACCGGCTTCAGACTCTGTGCCGATGCAGTGGCCATAAGTCCGCACATGAGTGCCGTCAATATATGTATTCTCTTCATTCTCATTGTATTTTCCTTTTTTATGTCAGTCTCATGAGGGTTACTTCCGTATGCTGATGTCGTATGCAGCAGCCGTTCCACGGAACTCATTGGCATAGGCACACTGCACCGTGGCAGTGCCAGAGTGGTACGTTCCAATGCGGTCTACATAGTAATCAGCCACAATCTCGTGCTTGCCCTTGCTCATTCTGTCAAAGTGGAAGAGCGTCTCGTTGTCCTTTATCTCCTGATAGCAACCGCCACGATAGCCCGATAGTGCTGTCGCAGGTTCGAGACACGCTGCCCTCTTATCTGTCAGCGTAACGAAGTCATAGTCTCTGTCCGACGTCACCGTCAAGCGAACCTGTATGCGGTCGCCTACCATCACGTCGCCATCATTCACTGGTCTGCCGTTCTTCAGCAGTTCCCTCTTCACGGTCAGTCCCGTAGCCGAAGCCTCAACGTCAGCAGTCTTCTGCCTGTATGTGACATATCCTGCCGCCCACGACTCGCAGTCGCTCTGCTTCTGCACCCTCACGGCGGCGTTCTTGCGGTTCACCGCCTTGTCGGCAATAGTCTGCTGCCCCTTGTCATACTTCAGTACGGTGATGTCACCACCGAAGAATGCGTGCACGGCATTGACGGTATTGTTAGGATTATCCCACTCCTGCGTGCGCTTGCTTGAGAGCAGCCAGCGTTGCATCTCGCTGATTGTCTTCTTGTCATGCGGTGTAACAGTGCGCAGAGCTTCTATCGCTAATGTCTGGGTAGGTATGCGATAGTCGCACCATGACAGTGCAGCCTTGGGCGAATCGTAGTACCTTCCGATGTCGCTGCGATATACAGTATACTGCTTTATGCTCTCGGCAATGCCGCGGGCCTCTTTCTTCTCGCCGTTCTTCTCGAGTACAATGGCAGCCACAGCCGCTGTAGCCATATCGCCATATGCCTTCTCTTTCTTCAAGCGTCCCAAGAGCCAGTCGGCCGATGCGCCTCCCTTCCTGCCATCAAGGGCGAGGGAATAGAGCCAATCAAGATGCTCATTATCTATATAAAATAGGTATTCTGCATCCTGTTTCTTCATCCTTGCCACGTCAGCATCTATCTCTTTCTGCAAGAATGAGAATGCCTTATTGAGCAACTGCTGCGTGTCCGCCTGTCTGCCGCACAGCCAGTTCAGCCTGACGAGGGTCTTCACCACCGCCATTGTCATGTAACTGTTGCCGCGCATTCCCTCCCACCATGAGAAGGAGCCGTCACTATTCTGTAGTTTCTTCAACTGCACGAGCAGTGAGTCTGCATTATTCTCGGACCACTTCAGCTTTGCTGCCATACGGCTGGCATACACTGCGTTAGACAATGACAGTGCGTTCTTAGGGCATGCCTTCACCATTCCTGGTAAGGTCTCTATCATGAGCCATGCCGGATTGTCCACATAGTCTACTTTCAGATGCGCCTTCTGCACTGTCTCAGGTATCATGTCGCTGAACTGCAACACGGTGTCTGTAGGATTTAGGAAGGTGTATGCCACGGTTCTTGTCACGGTCTCCTCATCAGAGAGGACGTTGAGGTAGCGCTGTTCGCCATCGGTATGCCCCGCTCCCTGTGCGGTGATACGGCAGATGTACGTGCCCTCCGCAAGCTTGTCGGCATCTACAGGGAACGCCACGTTGACTGTTTCCCCCTTGCCTGCCTTTATCTTTTTCGCACTCTTGAATATGATTTTCTCCGTCTCGGGATCGAGAATGGTCAGCGTTGTCTTTACATCGGCAGCTTTGTCTGTGAGGTTTGTCACTGTGGACTGCAGCGAGGCATCGTCGCCATGGCGCAGAAATCTCGGCATGTTTGGTTGCACCATAATCAGCTTCTGTGCCACGGCATCTGCTTGCAGCGTGGCGTTACGCATCTTTTCATCATGCGCCAACAGCATCACGTGCCATGTGGTGACGCTCTCTGGCAGTGTGAACGCCATCGTAACATCTCCCTCAGGATTGGTCATCACGGCAGGCATAAATAGGGCTGTCTCGGCAAAGTCACTGCGCACGGCAATCTTTTCCTGGCCTTCCACCTCATCACTCTCTACCATTGATTCGGCAAGGGCAGGAGCACTATCAAACTGTCTTGCGGAGAGCACCTCGCCGCCTTCCGCATTACCCATGACATCCATTGCGCCTATCATGGCAGTCTGCTTCATCATTCTCTCTCCCCTGCCCTGCAGTCTTACGAGTGGCGTGCTCTCCATGCAGTAGAACACCTTGTTGTAAGCCTTCCACGTATACCCTCCGAAATTAGTAAAGGAGAGGTCGCGCTCACTCAACGTGGGCAGTTCTGCACGAAGCCACTGCCTTACGGCATTTGCATAGTTGTACTTCCATTGGCTTGCAGGCACCCACACATAGCGTGCATCGCGCATGCTCCACTGGTGTTTCTCCAACTGGTCGAGGGCATGGTCGTACGCCACCGCCATCACCCTTGCCTTGACGGGGGTGCCATCGGCCGCAGTGACCCTTGCGGTCCAGCGTTCCTTCTGACCAGGCTCAAGGCGGTCACGGAATGTCACCCACTCCATCTTCAGCTTGTCTGACGGGAGTGGACGGCGCACAGTAACACTCTTACTGTACATATTCCCGTTCTTCACCCATGCCAACGAGATGCTCACTCCATCACCATACTCTGGTTTGTAAGCAAAGGCGCGTGTCACATTCTCGTTGCGCAGAGTTGTAGTACCCTGCGCTATCACACTGTCATTGGCAATGACGGTGTAATAGGCACGCACGTCCTTGTCTGACGTGCCCACCTGAAGCCATACGCTGTCTCCATTCTCTGGGAACTGCTCTGCTGACTGGTACACCCACTGGTGAACATACTTCATCGGCCGGGTGTCGTTTCGTCTGAACGCCACGAACGTGTTTCTCACGGTGTCACCCTCGCATATCGCCACAAGGGTGTGTTCGCCTGAGGCTATGCTGCGCCCGAGGGAGTATGGCTTGTTGGCAACGGCATCCGTCAGCCTTACGCCGTCAAGCAGCATCTCCACTTTACCGTCAATCAGCGTTCCTGCCATGTTGCGACGACTGATGGTGACGGTGACGGTAGAGTCTGCCAGTATCTTGTCAGGCATGCTATTCGAGAGATACGCACGCTTGTCCGCCAACGGCAGTGCCAGTTCAGCGGCATGGCTCTCGCCAGCACTGTTCGTAACATCGGCCACGACCGTTATGTCGTAGAAACGCGGGATTTTCCCCACGCTCTTGTCTGGCATTTGCATAGGCATACGCACCTCAAACGTGCCATCGGCAGATGTGGTAATGGTATCATTATACAGGGTCTGCTTGCCGTCGAACGGTGCGAGGCACCATCGCTTCATGCTCCTGCTGACACTATACGCTACTCTCGCCTCTGCCACGGGGACGCCACTGTATGTGCGTGCCACGCCCTTTACTGTCACGGTATCTCCTGCCTTGTAGGCTTCTTCCGGCTGCTGCAGAACCACATCGAACATCGGACGCTTGTAGTTCTCCACCTTTATTCTCTCCACTCCGTATCTTGTCGCTATGGCCCATGTACCATTCTGCTCCCCCTCTGGAAGACGGAACTCCACCGATGCGGCTCCGAAATCATCTGTCGTGACACTCTTCCGCTCCACGGCCTTGCCATGGGCATTGCGCAACGTTACCTCTATGCTGTCGCCAGCAAGTACCTTCACGTCTACGTCGCCACTCACGATGCAAGCAGCCAGTGCCACCTTCACGGTCTGACCAGGGCGGTATATGGCTCTATCTGTATATATATTGCACTGCTTGCGCTCGCTTTTCTCCGCACGCTTGACATATCGTCCATACCTGTCCTGCCCCTGCATGGCAGTGTCATCACCGTGCGTGGCAAACACATTATAATATCCACTGTTTCCTTGCCATACGTATTCGCCCTCGTCATCGGTCTGCACCTTCTGCCACTTCTCACTGCCGCGCTCTGTCTGCACATGCAGTTCTGCACCTGGCACAGCAGCACCCGTAATGGCATTTACCACAGCAAAGCGCACCTTGTCATTCGGCATGGCGAGGCTTATAACCCGCAAGTCGGTGACAACGAAGCGCATATCCTCCCTTTTCAACTCGCCCTCAGTATCGCTGACGAGACATTGCCATTCACCAAGGGGCAGCCGTCCGAGCTGCAAGGAGTCTTCGGTGGTTGTATAGTCGTTGGGCAGCGACACTGCCTTTTCGTAATGGCGGTCGAGGTCGTAGCCGCACTTCGCCTTCTTATTGATACGGCGGAGCCACACCGTGACTCCCTTTATATTGCGTATTCTTGCAAGGCGCAGCGTCACATCGCTGTCGGTTGTCGGCATATCGTCGTTTATCCAGCAGTCCAGGGATGCCTGTGTCATCTCGTTACGAGCGTTGCGCAACCTGTTGCTTTCCTTCCATGCCAGCCATCTGCGTAGTGCTTCAGTTATCCAGTCATAACGCGCCTTGAGGTCTCGGCTGTCCATGCAGTACAGTTTGCGCACCGCCAAGGCACCACACTCCGGCAGGTCAGAATACATATTTATCAGCGAGTCCGCCAGCTGCTGCGTGCCTTCCTGCTCCAGCCACATCGCTGCCGCCATGCAGGCAGCCTTTCTGTCGCCCTTGCCTGCATAGTACTCATGCAGTTCCTTCCACTGACAAGTGTTGCCAGCTATGGCAGAGAGAAGGTTATTCTCAAAGTAACGGCTGTCCACTCCCCTGACCGTGAGCGGCTCATACGCCACAGCGCCATTTCTCTTAGTGTACTCTGCTGCGTCTGGCGATGCCAACAACGAGTCAAGGCGCGGCTTTTTCCGCTCGTCGTCAAGCAAGGTCTGATACACCGCTGCTATTACCCCGTCAGTCTTTCTCCACTCCTTATACTTGGCATCAAATCGCTTCTGTGCCGCCTCCACGGAGTCTGGCGACAGCATAGAGAGCACTCCCTGCTCCTCCAGCATAGCCTTGAGCAGGTTACCATAACTCTTCTGTGCTTCCGCCTTCTGCCGTATGCGCTGCAATACCGTCAATGCAGTGCGGGGCTGGTCTTTCCCTATTGCCGCATTGAACTCTTTCCACATACCGTCATAAGGGGCAGCCATGACGGGAGCCGCAATGAGCGACAAGGCAATAACGCTATTCTGAATATTCTTCCTTGACATGGGGTCTTCTATTAGGAGTGAAAAGTGAATTTCATAGAATCACTAGAACTTCTAGGATTTCTAGAAATTCTAGTAATCCTAGTAATCCTAGAACATCTATAAAAACTATCTAATCAGTGCGTCTGCACGCGCTGCGTCTTTGTCTGTTCGGCATTGCGGCGGTTGGTGACGGTCACCACGCTCTGCGCCAGTGAGAGGAACGCCTGTCCTACGGGTGAGGCTACATCGAGGGCAGCAGGCGTACCCTTATCGCCATCCTCACAGATGCTCTGCACTACTGGTATCTGCGCCAGCAGCGGTACATTCATCTCAGCAGCGAGTTGCTTGCAGCCTTCCTTACCGAAGATGTAATACTTATTCTCAGGCAGTTCGGCAGGGGTGAACCATGCCATGTTCTCCACCAGTCCGAGGATAGGCACGTTAACCTTGTCGTTGGTGTACATATCAATGCCCTTGCGTGCATCTGCCAGAGCCACCTGCTGCGGTGTGCTTACGATGACAGCACCCGTGATGGCGAGTGTCTGTAGCAAGGATAGGTGTATGTCTGACGTGCCTGGAGGGGTGTCGAGAACAAGATAGTCCAGTGCGCCCCAGTCGGCATCGGCAATGAGCTGCTTCAGTGCGCTGCACGCCATGCCGCCACGCCACAGTGTAGCGGTGTCCTTATTGACGAAGAATCCTATTGACAGGAGCTTCACGCCATACTGCTCCACCGGCTCTATCAGCTGGCGGCCATCTTTCTCTACGGCATAAGGGCGCGCGTCCTCCAGCTGGAACATCTTTGGCATTGACGGACCGAAGATGTCGGTATCAAGCAATCCTACCGAGTAGCCAAGGCGCGCCAAGGATATGGCGAGGTTGGCACTGACGGTACTCTTGCCCACTCCGCCCTTGCCGGAGCTTACGGCTATGATGTTCTTCACCTCAGGGAGGAGTTTGTCGTCTTCTGGTCTTGGAGCGGTCTTGAACTCGGTCTTTATCGTAACATCCACGTCCTTTGATACATGATAGTGTATGGCAGCCTCAGCAGCCTTCACGGTTGACTTAAGGAACGGGTCTGTCTCACGAGGGAATATGAGTACCACCTCTACATTCATGCCGTTAATCTTCGGCTGGTCAGCGAGCATCTCGCTCTCTATAAGGTTCTTCTTAGTGCCGGCATACGTCACGGTTGCCAGCGCATCGGTTATCAGTTTTGGATATAATGTCATTGTATTCGTTTTGTATATTCTACCAAAAATATTGTGCATTATGAATCATGCATCATAAATTTCCCTGTCCCTCGGCAAGTATCTTCTTTATTTCTTCGTCTGTCTTGGTCAGTTTGTCGCGACATTGCTTTATGAGTTTCTGCGCCTTTGCCAGTTCCGTTGTCATAGAGTCTACATTCAGCTCACCGCTTTCCATCTTCGCAACGATGGTCTCCAGCTCTCGCATTGCCATTTCATAGTTCAGTTTCTTTGTTGTTTCTGCCATTGTTATCGGGTTTGGTTTTGTCTACAAAATTACGAAGAACTTTCCATGTTGCCAAATTTTTAACATATTATATATATACTCTCGTAACGCAAAAAAATGCAATCACACTGCGATTAATATACTTTCGCAGTACGGTTGCATCCTTTTTACAAGCGTATCCTTGCTCATTTCTGTATCTTATTACATTTTGGCAAAAGCAAGTTCGCTGCGTTATCCCGTTACATCTCAAAGACTACCGGTATGGCTATCATAGAGCGGCAGGGCTTGCCCTTGTCCACTCCCGGCTTCCATTTCGGCATCATGCGAGCTACTCTCAACGCCTCATCGTCAAAGATTTTTCCACCGCTCTTCACTACCTTCAGCCCTGTCAGCGAACCGTCTTTCTCCACTATGAAACTGATCAACACCTTGCCCTGCTGCTTTCGCTGCAAGGCGGCAGAGGGGTACTTCAGTGTTGCGGTAAGCCACTTCATAAACTCCACCATTCCGCCAGGGTATTCGGGCAACTGCTCTATGATGCGCAGCGTCTCCTCATCATCGCCATTGAGGTTGATGGGCGGCTCTTCCTCCGTTTCCTCCACCTTCTGGTCAGGCTTTTCCTCCTCCTTCTCTGGTGCTTTGTTCAGCTCCTCAGGGGGCAGTTCGGTGGCATTGTCCACCTTATGAAACTGTGTAGGATGCTCCTCCACCTTCTTGCGCTGTGGCAAGGCTGCCGCTATCATGTCGTCCTGGTCATTAGCCTTTAGGTCGAGGTCCATGGAATAATCATCAAAGAGGTCCTCACCCAAGGCACTGAGACTTTTGAATGGCACAAAGAGTATGCCAACAAAGAATACCGTAACGCCCAGCAGGGCGGCACAAAAAATGTAAGGACGCTTATGCTCAAGGTCGGCTTTGTATGATTTCTTTTCTTCCATCTATATTTAGTGAATAACGAAGAGTGAAGAGTGAATAACTAGGACTACCAGAATAACTAGAATTACTAGAACTAGAACTACTAGGACATCTAGAACAACTATAACTCCTCAACTCTCCTTGCAAAATTACTCTTTTATCCTGATATGCACAAATTTTTGTTCCATAATATTTTGTCACAGCCCAAACCTTTCGTACCTTTGCAGCATGAACGTAATAATAATAGGAGCTGGAGCGGCTGGCTGTTTTGCCGCTATCGAGATAAAACGCCGCTGTCCCGAGGCTGCGGTGACAGTGTTGGAACGTGGCAGCAAACCACTGGCGAAGGTGGCGATAACGGGTGGCGGCAGATGCAATCTCACCAATTCATTTGACGGTGTGAGGAGTCTGGAGCAGATATACCCACGCGGTCACAGACTGATGAAGAGGCTGCTGCACTCGTTTTCACACCGCGATGCCTACGAATGGTTTGAGCGGGAGGGCGTGAGACTGGTGACACAGGACGACAACTGCGTGTTTCCGCAGTCGCAGGATGCGATGGAGATAGTGAACACGCTGACGCAACTGATGAACCGCCATGGCGTGAAACTGAAGACGAAGTGTGCCGTCACTGCCATCGTGCCTGCCGATGGCGGCTATGACGTGGTCACCGCCAACCATACATGGCATGCCGACAAAGTGGTTGTCGCTACGGGAGGGCATCCGCGCATAGCAGGCTTCGACATGCTCAAGGCACTGGACATAAACATCATGGAGCCAGTGCCGAGTCTTTTCTCCCTTTGCATTGCCAACAAAGGACTGACCAGACTGATGGGCACGGTGGTGGAAGAGGCACAGGTATCCTTGACGGGCACTAAGCTGAAGGGCGACGGTGCACTGCTCGTAACGCACTGGGGCATCAGCGGTCCTGCCACCCTGCGACTGTCATCGGCTGCCGCACGCACGTTAGCGGAACATGAATACCGCGACATGGACGTCAGCATCAACTGGCTCTACGGCATGGAGCAAAACGAGATAACGGAGATGCTGAAGGGTTATTGCGCCAAGAACACGCAGAAGAAACTGTCGTCTGTCTACCCTACCCATCTGAACGCACGTCTCTGGGCGCATCTGCTCATGCGCGCCTCGCTAAGCGGTGACGTGCGATGGGGCGAGATACAGAGCAAGGGGATGAACCGACTGCTGAACACACTGACGAACGACACCTACCGCATCACGGGCAAGAACCGTTTCAAGGAGGAGTTCGTGACGTGCGGTGGCGTGGCTCTGACATCACTTGACAGCAAGACATTAGAGGCGAAGAACCATCCCGGTCTCTTCTTTGCTGGGGAGGTGACGGACGTGGATGCCGTCACTGGTGGCTTCAACCTGCAAGCGGCATGGACAATGGCCATGACGGTGGCGAGGGGGGATGCTTTTATGCCTTAAGACAACAGGGGCAACTTCGCGGTTTGTAAACTTTTAGATTTTACAGACTACCACTATCACATTAACTTCTGACCGAGCAAACCTTCCTTACCCAGTTCATCACCATCTGATAGGCAGACAGCTGTTCCGTATGCTGCGCGGCAGCGAACGTCATGGTGTCAGGAGCAGGACCATACTGGTCGGGGAATATTATCATGAGGTTGCTGCCTTTATAGTATGCGGTCAGTTCTTCTGGCAGGCGGTCGAAGGCTTTCTTATATGATACGGTACCGCGGCGGGCGGTGATGACCACAAGCATCTCGTCCTTAGCCATGCTCTCGGCAAGGCGGCGTATGCCTACCCACTTCGGCATGTCTTCGTACTCTGCACGCAGGTTATGATGGCGGTTCTTGATATAACGCTCCAGCAGCACGCGGGTATCCTCACGACAGTAGAACACTATGCGGCACCCGATATTGCCAACAAGACGGCACAAGCGCTCCAACCATCGGTAGAAGCCAGGCTCGAACTCTGCCCTCGACGGCACTGCAACACGAAGGGCACGAAGGGTGCTGAAAGGTTGCAGACAGCGGGCTATGATTATCTGGCGCGTAAGTCCGTTGAACACGCTCTGGGCAAACTCTCCCCAGAATACGCGTGAGGAGTTGTCATGGGAATGTAGACCGAAGATTATCTCGGAGCAGTCAAACTCCTTGAAGGCATGCTTGATGCCATTGCCGATATTCGTGGCAAGACGCACCTGCGTCTGCATCCTTACATCCACGGCACTTGCACGCACTGCCATACTGTTGAGCAACTCCTGCCCCTTGCGCTGGTTAATGTCGGCATCGTCATCGTCATACACCACATTGAGAGCCACGAGACCGCGGTTCAGCTTCTGGTTACGCATCATGATGCCAAGGTTCAAGAGCGTGGTGCATGTCTCGGGATATTTCACGGGGATGAGTATCTTCTCGTCATCGCCCGTCTCCTCCTTCGCATTGTTGTTATTATCGGATATGAGTATACGCTTCGAAGTACTCTCCGTTATCATGGTGGAGATGATACAAGTGAAGAGTATCATTATCACCACTCCGTTAAGCATTTCGTCGCCTACAAGCGGTGCCCCCTCTGCATCATACATGTTCATGCCTATCAGGGCTATGGCTATTCCGCCTGCCGCATGCGCTGAGGTGAGCCCGAACATGAAGTGACCGCTGAGCCAGGGGTAACGGAGAATGATGCAGGAAGCGTATGCGGCAATGGCTTTGCCGATGGTGCCGACTACCACGATGCACAGCACCGTGAACACGATGCTCATGCCGTCAAACAATAAGCCGATATTGATGAGCATGCCTACACCTATAAGGAAATAGGGGATAAAAAGGGCATTACCAATGAATTCCAGACGGTTCATCAGCGGAGAGATGGAAGGAATGAAGCGATTGAGTATCAGTCCGCTGAAGAACGCGCCGAGAATGCCCTCCAAGCCTATCAGCTCGCACAGGGCGGCACTCATGAACATCATAGAGAGGACGAAGATGAACTGCATCACAGCATCACTGTAACGACGCAGGAAATAACGCGTAAGGAAACGGATGGCAAAGAAATTGAATACGCAGTAGCCCACGAACTTCAACACGAAGAACACCCAGAACAGTGCGTCGCCACCGCCATTATGTGCTCCTACCACCGCTGCCACCACCACGAGAGCCATCAGCAGCGACAGCATGGAGGCACCGACAGAGAGAACTGACACCTCATGGCGCTGCAGACCGTAACGGGTGACGATAGGATAGGCTATCAGCGTGTTGCTGGACATGATACAGCTCAGCAGCAATGAGGCGAGACTGGAGTAATGGAGTATATACACTCCCGCCAGATACATCAGCACAAAGGGCACAGAGAAGGT
>SAMEA104315434__coassemble_214_pt1 | contig 37846 bp, 33 predicted proteins | sample SAMEA104315434__metabat2_high_PE_014 | metagenome-assembled genome bin SAMEA104315434 (sample SAMEA104315434) | gut metagenome | biome: Monkey gut; feature: monkey-associated habitat; material: faeces | place: China | collected 2013
TGCCGCTGACAGGTCTTGCCATACTGTGTTTCTGGAATGGCTTCTCTGGCTCGCTGGTATATGCCTACGTGACATACGTAGGTCTGTCAATGCTCTATACACTCATCAATGTGCCTTACGGTGCGTTAAATTCCTCACTGACACGTGACACCGACGAGATAACCATCCTTACCTCAGTAAGAATGTTCATGGCGAACGTTGGCGGACTGGCTGTAAGCGCAGGAGTGCCAATTCTCGTGGCAATCCTCGCAGCCCCTGCTGGCAATCTGCCGATAGAGATGGCACTCTTCATGGGCTTAGGGTCACTGCCATCATTTATCTTCATGCCCCTCGTGCCAGCCATAAAGAAGAAGGTAGGCAAGAAGAACATGTTCTATCTCTTCCTCACCGTGGCTATCATTGGCATGATAATGCTCTATATAATAAGTAAGGTCGGAACAGTGGCAGACAACATAGTACTTGTCTACATAGCCCAGTTCATCAAGTCAACGGGTGTTATCGTGGCTACAGGATATATGTGGGCACTAATCCCTGAGGTCATATCATATGCGGAATACTCCTCTGGCAAGCGCATAGCAGGCATAGTCAACGCACTGACCGGTATCTTCTACAAGGCTGGTATGGCACTTGGAGGCGTGGTGCCTGGTGCAATTCTTGCATATACAGGTTATCAGCCAGCAGCCGCAGGAGCGAGCACGCTGCCCAAGGACTCATCAGCATGGTTCTACGCAATGCTCATTTACGCCCTCGTAGGCTTCGCACTCCTCGTGTTCTGCTTCTCACAGACCAAGGAGAGGGTAGTGATGGACGAGGAAGATACTAAGAACGTGAAGATCAGCGACCTCTGGATGGAGTTCTTCCACAACCGCCCACTGCGCGTGGTGGCACTGTTCTTCATCACCGCCTTTGCCATGATGTCGGTAGGAAACGCCGCAGGAGCATACTTCATGAACAACCTTGAGGCACAGACCCCATTGGCACAAGAGGGCATACGCTGGCTCGTATGTATCATACCTGCCATACTCCTCGTGGTGGCGATGTTCATAATATCACGCTATGAGCTGACGGACGAGCGCATAGACGAGATAAACAAGGAGATAGAGGCGAAGAGATAAAAGGAAGGTAACGGTAAAATAACAACATAAATCACTATGAAAATATCAAAGAAGACATTAGCTCTGCTGGTTATGCAGACCGCATTCCTGTCGTGTCAGGCGCAGGGACTGGCGGAGGCATACCGTGACTACTGGCGCACTGGCATCAGCGTGAACCAGTGGGAGGTGGAAGCTGGCAGCGTGCATAGGGGCGAAAGCGGCATTACTGGCGGTAGCGTTCTCGACCAGACCGCGCATTTCCCTGTAATAGTAGACAACTTCAAATGGCTCGTGGCAGAGAACTGCATGAAGATGGAGGTGGTGCACCCCTCGGAATATGTGTACGATTTTACCAATGCCGACAAGTTTGTGGACAAGGCTATGGCAAGCGGGGCCAGTGTGATAGGTCACTGTCTGATATGGCATTCACAGTGCCCGAGGTGGTTCTTCTATGACAATGAAGGCAAGAAGGTAACGCCCGAAGTGCTGAGAAAGCGAATGAAGGAACATATCTTCACCGTGGTGAACCACTTCAAGGGCAGAGTGAAGGCGTGGGACGTGGTTAACGAAGCGTTCGAAGATAATGGGTCGCTGCGCAAGAGCATGTTCTACGAGATACTGGGTGAGGACTTCATACCGCTCGCCTTTCAGTATGCGCACGAGGCAGACCCGTCGATGGAACTGTATTATAATGACTATTCCATGAACAAGGAGGAGAAGGTGCGTGGCATAATCAACTTCTTCAAGCCGCTGATGGCAAAGGGACTGACCGTTACTGCCATAGGTCTGCAGGGACATCTGATACTTGGTGATGACGATTATGTAAGCCAGTATGCCAAGAGCATTGACCTCATAAAGAGCGAACTCGGACTGCCATCGCAGTTCACGGAGCTGGACCTCTCCGTATTGCCTAATCCTTTCGGCTTCTCTGGAGCCAACATCTCTGATAATTTCAAGTACTCTGAGAAGATGGACCCATACAAGAAGGGACTGCCGGAAGACGTGCAGAAGAAGGCAGACGACTTCTGGATCAGCTTCTACAAGATGCTGATGGAACGCAAGGAGAATATCCTGAGAGTGGGTTACTGGTGCTTCAACGACCAAAACTCATGGAGAAACGATTTCCCGATGCATGGAAGAACGGACTATGCTACACTCTTCAACCGTGACAATACGCCGAAGCCGACAATAGGGAAACTCATAGAACTGGTACAGCCGAAATGCTGTAAGGACATAGACAAGAATAAAAAGAACAATAAAAAGAAAAAATAAAGACTATGGAAGGAAAGTTTTATCTCGTGCCAGAGGACTATATGGCAGACCCTTCAGTGCACATCTGGAATGACAGACTGTATATATACCCGTCACATGACCGTGAGTCAGGAATACCAGAGAATGACAATGGCGACCATTTCGACATGAACGACTACCACGTTTTTTCCACTGACGACCTCGAAGCGGTTGTACGCGGAGAGAAGAAACTGGAGGATCACGGCGTGATACTGCGCGTGAAGGATATACCATGGGCAGGAAGACAGCTCTGGGACTGTGACGTTCAGGAGAAGGACGGCAAGTACTACCTCTACTTCCCATTGAAGGACCAGAACGACATATTCCGCTTTGGTGTGGCTGTAGCCGACCGTCCGGAGGGACCTTTCGTGCCACAGCCAGACCCTATCCGCGGTTCTTACTCCATTGATGTGGCAGTATTGAAGGACGATGTGCCTGCTCCTGGCACTGACAAACCAGCATATTACTTCTACTTCGGTGGTATCTGGGGCGGACAGTTGCAGCGTTACAAAGACAACAAGGCACTCGAAAGCGCACATCTCCCCGAGGGAGACGAGCCTGCTCTGCCGTCAAGAGTAGTGCGACTGAGCGACGATATGCTTCAGTTTGCCGAGGAACCGAAAGCCGTTCTGGTAGTGGACGAGGACGGAAAGCCGCTGAAGGCCAATGACCCACATCGCTTCTTCGAAGCAAGCTGGGTGCACAAGTATAACGGGAAGTACTATCTTTCATATTCAACGGGTGACTCTCACCTTATCTGTTACGCCATAAGCGACAACCCTTACGGTCCGTTCACCTACAAGGGAGTGATACTCACCCCAGTGAAAGCAGGATGGACCACGCACCATTGCATAGTGGAGTTCAAGGGTAAGTGGTATCTCTTCCACCACGACTCAGTGCCGTCAGGCAAAACATGGCTGCGCTCTCTCAAGGTATGTGAACTGCATTATAATGAGGATGGCACCATACAGACAATAGAAGGATAAAAAAACAGCCCGCCAAGACATCGCGTCCTGGCGGGCTGTTTGAAAATTCATAGGGGAAAGTTAGGTAAGTGTTCAAAATAATGTATAAATACATACCTGTAAGCCCCCTTTTATATTAAGAAGAAAAACTGCTCGCTACGTGTAATGATATAAGCATACCTCGGAAAATGGTAAGAAGTAGAATGAGCTAATAAAAAAACATATAGTGTTGTAAATATACACGAATCATGTTGTGTAAATACTTATTTCAACCCTGCATGATGCTCCTTGATGTATGCGGAAGGGGCTATTCCTTCCATCCTGTTGAAGAGACGGCTGAGATGGGAAGGGTAATCAAATCCTAAAAAATATGCGGTTTCAGTAATGGACTTGCCTGACATCAACATGTCTTTTGCCCTACGGATGATGTTGCGTCCAATGAAGTGAATGGCTGAATCACCTGTTTCTTGGCGGATAAGGTCGCCAAGGTAATTGGGTGCAACACATAGGTTATTGGCGCAATAACGTACCGTAGGAAGTCCTATTGTATATTGCTTTCCCGCTGCATAATAATCGTCCAGAAGATGCTCCAATCGGCTTACGATATGGTTGCATTTTCTTCCACTCTCTATTGAATACTGTCTACTGAAGAAGGCGGAACAGTAGGTGAGAATCAGTTCTGTCAGTTTTATTATTATACCCTTACGCTTCTCTGTCTCCAGCTCTTCCCTTAGCATTTGAAAAAGGGTTTCCAAGTGTTGCTGTTCTGCGGCAGTGATGTCAAGTGCTTTGTTCACATGGTATCGGAAAAACTCCATGCGATGAAGTCCCTTTTCTATGTCAGTGGCATGAAACAACTCTGAACTGAACAGCAAAGCCCAGCCCTTGCGCCGAAAAGTTGTACCATCGTCAGTTACTCCTCCTATCTGGGATGGAGCAACACATACCAGGCTTCCTTCAGAATAATCGTATGTTCCTGATCCATAACTGAGCTGCTCCGAATCGTCTTCTAAGAGAAACAGTCCATACACTCCCCATAGCATGCGGCTGTGGCGGATAGGGGGCAGCTCATCATAATGAATGACGCTGATATGAGGGTGCAAGTCCTCGATACCGACAAACTCATTATAATCATGTGTCTGCTGTATCTTGATGTCGTATTTCTTTACCATACTTTATTACATGTCTGCTGCAAAGTTAACCATTAATTTTCATAATCAGTAAAATTGGCTCTTATTTTTATATTTTGGCATAGTGCGTTTTTCTTTTAGCTTTTAACTTTGCATCAATAAAAGGACCAATATTATGAAAAGCAGAAAGATTCGTAGCCTGAAAGTCTCGGAGATAGGCATGGGCTGCATGGGATTTTCCCACGGATATGGAAAGATACCGGCTGCTGGTTACGCAGAGGAAGCCATTCGAGAAGCGTTCGATTATGGATGCAATTTCTTTGATACGGCAGAGACTTATGGCAAGGATCTTTATTATCAAGGACATAATGAGGATATTGTGGGGCGTGCCGTGAAGGATATCCGACATGAAGTGGTGATTGCCACCAAGTTGCACATCAAGCCAGAGACGGTAGAGGAATGCGGCTCGATTTATGCCGCTGTTCGCCAGCATTTGGAGCAATCATTGGGGCATTTGCAGACAGATTACGTTGATTTGTATTATCTTCACCGTATCAATAAGGAGGTGGATTATCTGGAGGTGGCACAGGCGATGGGCAAGCTCATTCAGGAGGGGCTCATCCGTGAATGGGGCATTTCGGCAGTGGATAAGGAGCAACTTGAAGCTGCGCATGCCGTGGCTCCTCTTGCTGCCGTGCAGAACATCTACTCCATGGTGGAACGCACTTCAGAAAAAGACATTATTCCTTTTTGTTTGGAAAAGAATATCGCATTCGTTCCATTCTCGCCAATAGCCAGCGGACTTTTGTCGGGCAAAATCACACCAAGTACGGAGTTTGACAAGGTGGATGATGTGCGTGTGTGGGTTCCGCAGTTGAAGCAGGAGAATATTGCAGGCAACATGCCTATTGTGGATATGCTGAAGGAATTTGCGGCAGAAAAGCAGGCTACCCCAGCACAAATCTCCTTAGCTTGGATGCTTCACAAGTATTCCAATGTGATTCCTATTCCTGGTTCTAAGAACAAAGCGCGCATCATGGAGAACTTGAGAGCCAGCGAGGTGGTGCTTACGGATGAGGAGTTTGATAGATTGAATTCCGAGCTGAATAGTTTTCCAGTGCATGGAGTGCGTGGCCATGCGGAGACAGAGCAGACTTCGTTTGGCAACAATTGGCTGAAAAAGTAAAACTAAGACTAAGATAGAAATGAAGAAAGTATTGATATTAGGAGCTTCGGGGACATTCGGTAAGGCTCTTGTAAAAAGATTGGAATGTGAGAATGATTGTCAATTGACGCTCGCTTCTCGTCATGCTTCCAGTTGTTTTCGTGAAAGTGAACGTTGGCATGTGATTGATTGCGATGCTACGAAGATAAAAGAGTTAGAGAAGGCGATGAAGGGGTGTGATGTAGTGTATTGCGCCATCTCTGGTGATGATTTGCCTTTGGTTGCGGAGAATGTTATTTCTACCATGAGTGAACTTGGTTTGCGTCGACTAATTCTGATGGGCGCAGTGGGAATTTACAACGAGATACCTGCTGATATGGATGATGAAGACAATGTGAAGAACAATCCCGACCAAGTGCCTAATAGAAAGGCCGCTGATATTGTAGAGAATAGTGACTTGGATTACACCATTCTTCGTCCCGGTTATTTGCGAGATGGCGACAATGATGATTTTACCCTAACGTTTAAGGGAGAACCTGCTAAAGGATTTCTTTCCACCATCCCTTCTGTCGTAGAGTTTGCCGTCAGTCTCATAAAGGGTGAGCCGGGGTATGGCAAGCAGAGCGTAAGTATTACACGAGATATGTCTAACAAGTAAGGATTTTAAGATATGGAAACAAGTTTTAAGGGGAAAGTGGCAATGGTAGAAAGATATACTGCGATGTAATAAGCTATTTACATTATGAAAAATAAAGAAAGTGCTTTTTGCTATTTCCCTCGCTTTGGGGATAGCAATGCAAATAAACGCACAAGAAATGAATAAGATACCAATGGTAAAACTGAACAATGGCATTGAGATGCCACAACTGGGAGTGGGCACATTCTTTGTCAAGGATGATGCAGCCGATAGAGTATGCCATGCCATCAAGACTGGCTTCCGCTTGATTGACACTGCACAAGGTTATGAGAACGAGAAAGAGGTGGGGCGAAGACATTCGCAAGAGTGGCGTTGACCGCCGCGAACTCTTTATCACCACCAAGGTGAACACGACGGAGATGTGTAATGGTACGGTACGTGAGTCGTTGGAGAAGAGCCTTGCCAATCTTGGAACGGATTACATTGACCTCGTACTTGTTCACTGGCCAGTGAAAGGACACATCAAGGAGACTTGGCAGATATTGGAGGAATATGTTGATAAGGAGAAAATTCATAGCATTGGCGTCAGTAATATCAATCCACATCATATTGACGAACTGTTGGAGTATGTTCGCATACGTCCTGTTGTCAACCAGATCGAGATTGAGCCTTACTTCGATTTCGAACTTTCCCCTTCGGAGATGGAGATTATCAGCGGCTTGAACCGAAACCAGCGAGTATACGAGCAGAACGACCCTGACAATTTCCCTTGGTAAATATTATGAATTTACAGTTAATAAAATAAAAAGAAACTTCAGTGTATCCCCGTCGCACCACGTTCTATACGCTGCAGATGTACACCAACTACCTGCTGCCTGTCAACGTACCCGTCACTTCCTCCTTCGCCAAGTTGGAACACAGCGGCAAGCAGACCGATGTGTTAGATGTTGTCCTGACGAGCGACAAGGAGGGCAAGAACTTCGTGTTGGCTGTGGTCAACAAAGATCCGAAGCATGAGCCTGCACTTGTCATCGACTTTGCCAGCCTCGGCAAGAAAGCCACCAGGCAGTTGACGGGCAGGACACTCTGCGGGCGCTCTGCCGATGACTACAACGACCGTGGAGACGAGCATGTTTACAATATAATCTATTGGAATCTTCGTGGCTTTCATAACAGACAGTTAATATGTTATAAAAGTCACGTTTTTTATAGGCTTTAAAGTGGACTCAATATTGAAAACGACAATCTTGGGGTGGCATCAGGAATATGGAGTGATAGGATATATGGCGGTAACGAATTGCAGTGCGATGTTGTGTAGCAAAACTTACTTCTTTCGCTTGGCAATATGCCAAATTGTGGATACAGTAAAGACAATGGTTGCTACCGCATGGGCTGCCAGCCAGCTATGGTGCGCCTCTTCCCCGTCACCATGTCCAGCCACATGAAGTTTGATACCTGTTAGGATAGTGACAAACAAGAGCAAGGGCAGGAGAGTCTACACGTTGATTTTGCTTTTTATTCTTTGCCAAAGACTTGGAACCTTGAAGTCTGCATTAGGGACAAAGAACACGCCATGCGGACAAGTCTTGATGCACTTCTCGCAACCGATACAGGCATCAGCATCTTGAAATGCTGCATGCTTGTGCCATAAGAATCCTACCTTACCGATGACTTTCTTAGGACACTGCTCAATACACTTCCAGCAAGCCACACAATGGCTTGGGTTCATTGCCACATATTTGGTCAAAAACTTCTTCATATCTATATTCCTTTTTGAGTGCAAAGTTACAGATTTTAAATAAGAACATAGATAGACAGAACGAGGTAAGACTTGGACTAACCAAGGTTTTTCTGTCGAAACTCAGTGGGACTGACTTCTGTAGCCTTCGAAAAGAGACGGGAGAAATAGGCAAAATCATCAAAGCCGAGTTTGTAGGCAATCTCCTTGACAGAGAGATTTGTATGAACCAACATCCGTTTTGCTTGCAGTACCAGTTCACTTTTTATATATAAGGCGGTACTCATGCCAGTCACCTTCTTCACCACCTCATTGAGATACACCGTGGAGATATTCAAGAGCGAGGCATAATAAGAAGGTTGGCGATGAGTGGAAAGGTGTCCTGCCAATAACTTACGAAACGACAAGACTATCTCCACGTGTCTCGGGTTCAGAGTGGTCTGTAGGGAATTACGCTCTTGTACGGCCTCTGCTATCATGGCAATAATAGCCTCTGTCAAATGGTCCACTACAGCATTCGTCTGTTGTTCCTTGGCATCATTCACTCTATGCTCTAGTAAAATGGCAATCTGCATAAGTTCTTCCTTTTGGTTCTCTTCAATATTAAAGGAAGATGCCGACAGAGAAAAGTTATCAAAGATGCACTTCTCCTCTTCGCTCACGAACTTGCTATCTGCTATCAATAGCCATCCCTCAGCCTCTTCCGAATTGACAAAACGATGCACCTGACCTGGTTGTATCAAGAATACGTCACCTGTTTTCAACCGCATTTCCTTGAAGTCGATAATGCCACAAGCCATGCCATGCATCAAAAGGCCGAAGACATAATAGTTGTCTTGGTGGGCATAGCGGATAGGAGTATGGCTAATGTCATGTGAATTGAAACGATGCAACGCCACTCCATGTGCCGAATACTGTGAAGCTTTGTGTAGAGGAAGTTTGTTAATTGTCTTATGTTTCCTATCGTTTTTCATGACCTGTCGTTTTTCATCAAAAAGAAAAAAGCAGCTACGATATTATCGTAACTGCTTTGTGATTTTGTCAGTGGGCCATCTAGGGCTTGAACCTAGGACCTCCAGATTATGAGTCTGTTGCTCTAACCAACTGAGCTAAAAGCCCGACACAATCTTTATCAATTGCGGTGCAAAGGTAGTCATTTTTCTTGAATTGTGCAAATATTTCAAGAAAAAAATAATGCAAGATATGTTTTTTTATCTATTATTGAATAAGGTGAAAGGTGTTGCCCGACAGTGAGGTGATGATACCTTTCATCTCCAATGAGAAAAGAATTGAAATGATGGAGCTGATTGGTAGTCCCGTCTTTTGTGCGAGAATATTGGACTGGCAGTCACCGTTGGTGCGCATAGCATCAATGATTTTCTGCTCATCAGGCGTCAGGGTGGGGAATAGTGTGCGCTCTATGCCCTGCTTTCGCGCCTTGGTCAGAATCTCTTCCTTCTGCCATGCCATGGCGTTCATAAGGTCCTGTGCGCAGGTTATAAGGCTCGCCTTGTTGTCGCGGATAAGGTTATTGCACCCTTTGCTGTACTCTGCGTTGATCGGTCCGGGCACTGCGAAGACCTCTCTGCCATAATCTTGCGCTATCCTTGCAGTGACAAGTCCCCCGCCATGGTATGCACTCTCCACCACTATGGTGGCGTCGCTCATGCCGGCTATGATACGGTTGCGCTGCAGGAAGTTGCGTGCATCGGGTCTTGTGCCGCGTAAATACTCCGTCACCACAGCTCCATTGCCTTTTACCATCTTCTCTGCATCGGGGCAATGGAGGTTTGGATACAGTCTGTCGTGACCGTGTGCCACCACTCCTACTGTGGCAATGCCGTTGGAAAGGCATGCACGGTGGGCGCAGATGTCAATGCCATACGCCAGTCCGCTGACGATAACGAGGTCTGACAGCTGGCTCTTTATGTCACCGATAAATTGCTCTATGAAGTCCCTGCCGTAAGTAGTGCACTGTCTTGTGCCTACAATATTGATGGTGTGTCCTGCATTCAGATTGCAGTTGCCACGCACAAACAGCACCAACGGGGCGTCCTTGCAGTTCAGCATGCGGTTGGGGTACTCCTTGTCATCGTATGAAATGACTTTTACACCGTGTTCCTCGCACCATTCCGCCTCTTTCTCCGCTTTGTCAATAATTGGCGATATGTCCTCGTTCATGTATGCAACGAGCGAATCAGAGGCATCGGGGATGATGTCACGGATATGCTTTCTGTTGTCGAGGATTGCCGTTGCTGCCCCCGTTTTCTTGTAAAGTAACAAGGCATTTTCAAGCGACAGTTTCCCCGTGGCGAGCAGGGCGAGTACTATTTTGGCTGTTTGTTCGGTCACAGTTTATGGTTTTATGGTTTTATGGTTTTGGGTTGTAGGTCTTACGTAATCCCAAGACCTGCTGGTCAGCGCCCCATTCATCTTGTAAACAGAAACTGTATCAGTGATTGTCCTACTGCCTTGAGAGTGGCAGGGTCAATGTTGTTTATGTCATCGCTAATGGTATGCCATGTAGGACCGAAACCGCTCTGTTCGCAGTCGGGATAGTAAGGTATTATGTCGATAGTCGGTATTCCTGCCTCATTCAAAGGCTTGTGGTCATCGGTCACAGTGAAGCCATCCTGTTGCAGGAAGTAAGAAGAATAGCCCGCTGCACTGGCCGCCTGCCATACCTTTTCCATTGTGTCCTTTGCGTATTTCGTAGACAATCCCTCGTAATAGAAGTGTGCTCCCTGTCCTCCTACCATGTCGAGGAGAATGCCGAGAGTGTATTTTGTCGGACCGTTAGCTGCGTCTTTTGCCGTTGATTCCGGCAGGTTCTTTGCGAAGAACTGCGCTCCTAATGCCCAGGTATCCTCTGTATCGCTCTTTCCAGACCACTCTGGGGCACCGTAGTCCTCAGCGTCAAAGCATACGAAGTCTATGCCATAGTTGAGTGATGAGGCCTTTTCACCGTTGGAACCGCTGTTTTTTGCTGCTTCATTGATGCATCGTGCCAGTTCCAACATCACTGCCACGCCTGACGCACCGTCGTTAGCCGCCATGACAGGAGTATGCCAGTTCGCAGAGTCAGGGTCGTTGTCAGCCCACGGTCTGCTGTCCCAATGCGCACAAATCAGTATGCGTTCCGCTGCTTCAGGGTTAAAGCGGGCTATAATATTGGTAGAGCGCAGCAGCTTTCCGTCCCATCCCTCCAACTTGGTTTTCTGTGTAGTGATATCGCATCCATACTGTTTGAACTGTCGTATAATCCATTCCTCGCATGCGTCATGCGCAGTACTGTTCATCGTTCTTGGACCGAACGTGCACTGTTTGGCGCAGAAATGCAGTGCGGAATCTTCGTTGAACGTTGGTCCGACGAGTGCCACCGTTTCTTCAGTGCTATCGGATGTTTGTGTCTTCTTGCCACTATTGCATGCAGTGAGTATGCATATTAATAGTAGAAAAGGCAGTACGGTTGTTGCCTTAAGTATGGAATGAATGTTCTTGTACATTTTGTTTGGAATGTCAACGGTTTGTATTGCTAATGTCAAAAATTAATGTCTGGAGTACTGTTGCACCTTGTTCATGAGTCGCAGCCAGTTTCCTCCCCATATTTTCTCGATATCCTCATCAGAGAATCTCTTCTTCAGCAGATGTCGTGTGAAGTTTATGACCTCAGAGGCATCAGCCATACCAGGTACTCCTCCATCGCCATCGAAATCCGTGCCGATACCTACATGGTCTATGCCCATAATGCTTATGGCATGCTCTAAATGTGCGATTCCATCGAGAATATCAGCCTCTGTCAGCGTATTAACCGATGTACTCAGCACCGTCCCTGACGGTTTCAAGAAACCATGATAGAACGTAGTGTGCGCCACACCGCCCTTTTTCGCCAGTGCCCTCAACTGATCGTCGGTTAGATTGCGTGGATGATCACACAGCGCACGACAGTTGGAGTGCGAGCATACGATAGGTGTCTTGCTTATCTCCAGTGCATCATAGAACGACTCTTCCCCGCCATGGCTAAGGTCCACCATGATACCGCAGCGGTTCATCTCCGCTATCACCTTCTCGCCGAATGGCGACACACCTCCGTGGGTATGCACTGTACGGGCAGAATCGCATATAAGGTTGTCGCCATTATGACACAGTGTTATATAAGCCACGCCACGACCGGCAAAGTACTCTATGTTCTTCAGATCATGCTCTATTGCCAGTCCGTTCTCTATGCCGAGCACAATGCTCTTCTTTCCCGTCGCCTTGTTGTGGTAGATGTCGTCCACCGTGCGTGCTATGGCAACGTGATTGGGCTGTTTCTTGCAAATCTTTCCGATTTCATCGAATATGAAGTCGGCATACTCTTTGGGCGAATCAATGTTGAAGTCCACCATGTCTTGGAAGCATTTCCCGCCATCCGCAGCTTTTCCGTCAAGGCTTCCTGGTGGCTGTGGCAGGTAACACACCATGAAGGTAGCATCCTGTCTGCCCTCCGTCATTTTGTGAAGGTCCACCAGTATGCGTGGGTCTCGCTTGGTGAAGTCCACCCCTTGGTAGAAGAACATCGGCGTATCGCAGTGTGTGTCAATGATAGGGAAGCGTGAATGCAGCCTTTTAGCCTTGCGGAATGTCGCTGCTTCGTCCGTCAGCCATTTGAAAAGTGGTAGTCCCTCGGCTCCTAACCATTCCGGATGCCACTGCACACCCATCACCGCCTTGCGCTCGCTGCTCTCCATAGCCTCTATGAGTCCGTCGGCACTTGTGGCAACAGTGCGGAAGTGTTTGCCTGGATTATCCACCACCTGATGATGGAAAGAGTTGACACATAATGTCATTTGCTCCGCCTTATTGCTGTCATTGCTGTATATATTATACAAGGTGGAATCCTTGGCAACACTCACTGTGTGTGTCGGCTCGCAGCGGTCAGCGTCCTGCGAGTGCTTCACCGTTTTCCTTCCGTCATATCCCTCTACGTCCTTCAGGTCCTGTGCTACGTGGCCTTGCAGTGCCATGGCTAACGTCTGCATGCCGCGGCAGATGCCGAGCATCGGCACCTGGCGGTTGAAGGCAAGCCTTGTAAGGAGCAGTTCAGCGCGGTCGCGTACAGCATTTATGCTGTGCAGAGCAGGCGATGGCTCCTCACCACACCAGAGAGGGTTATAGTCTCCGCCGCCCGAAAGTATGATGCCGTCAAGGTTATTGATAGTGTTAATGATAACCTCCACATCGTCCACAGGCGGAATAACTACGGGCACGCCACCAGCAGCCACCACTTGTTTGTGGTAAGCGTCGCGCACGTTCACATCGATGTCGCTGTGATTACCCGTAATTCCGATAACAGGTCTGTCGTGAGCTTCGGGGAAACGTGAATATATTTCTTCTGAAATATCGTCTAAAGAGAATTGGTTCATTCTTTTTCTTGAAGCAGTTCGTTCTTTCTATTGCAGCGGCTTGTTCTTTTTCTGAAGCAGTTTATTCTTGCTCTTCGATATGGATAGGCACGTCTCTCTTGATACTTTGGTCAAGGGAGATAAGTGTTTCTGTTGATACCACTCCGTCAATAGACTGCAGGGTGCCGTTCAGCAAGTCCATGAGCTGCTCATTATCTCGTACGTACAGTTTTACAAGCATGGTGTAAGGACCAGTAGTGAAGTGGCATTCCACTATCTCTGGAATTTTCTCCAGCTTCTTTACCACGTCCTTGTACATAGAGCCACGCTCCAGACTGATACCCACGTATGTGCATGTCTTGTAGCCTACAGCTCTTGGGTCAACAGAGAATCCGCTGCCTGTTATTACTCCATCTGCTTTCAGTCGCTCTACGCGCTGGTGTACAGCAGCTCTTGATACGCCGCATTCCTCTGCTACGTCCTTGAATGCAATGCGTGCATTTGCTGACAGGATAGACATGATCTTCCTGTCGAGTTTGTCAACTTTTTCCATTCTTTATCAGTAATTTTGTTTAGTATTATCAGTTTTTTTTGTTTAGATAGTTTACATATTGACAGCAAAAGTACTGATTTTTGTTGATACTTGCAACAAAAACCAGTACTTTTTTTGAAATTTGTCTATATTCGATTTACAATGTGTAATTTTGAAATATATATTCAGCCCTATTTTACTTTCTCTGAAACCAGTTTCGTGAATGCGGCGAGATTCAGTGGTTTTGGCAGGAAGCCGTCGAATCCCTGCTTGATGATGCGTGGTTCTTCCTCCATCTGCGTATATGCAGTCACGGCTATAATCGGTAGTTTTGGATATTTTTTCTTTATGATTTCGCATGCCTCGTATCCGTCCATCACAGGCATTTTGATGTCCATAAGCACGATGTCTGGCATCTCTCTCTCCACCATTTCCACAGCTTCTCTGCCGTTGTTGGCTCTCTCCACGCGGTATTCCTTCTTCAGGACGAGTGATGCCAGCATATAGTTGCAGTCTACATCCTCTGCTATAAGGACATATTTCTTTTTCCTGCTGTTGCTTGTCGCACTGCCAGAATTGAAGGCTATAGGCGATGTGATATTCTCCTTGCCGTTGTTTCCACCCCTATTGTCAGCTATTTGTGAAAGGCTTTCTATGTATGAACGTGTCTTGAAGCAAGCCTCTTCAATGGCTTTCAGTGTTATCCTGCGCTCTTCTTCGTCTTTCGCTTGCGCCAATTTTGTCGCATAGTTGAGTATATCATCCAGTTGTGCGAACGCCTCTTCCTCAATCTTGGTAACCATAGAAATGTAATGTTATTGTGCTATTTTCCTTTTCTCCTTGGCAAAAGTAATTAGAAATTCTGTAATAAGCAAGCGGAGAACCGACTTTCTGTGTTATTTAACTTACGTTAACTATGAATCGTAGTTATATTCACTGTAAATCTTTCACTTTATCGTTTTCCTGCCTTGTTAACTATCATTCTGTTTTTTTTCTTTGCCCGTGTGTGGTGATGAGACAGAGAATATGAAAGCCTTTTTATACTGTTGGAACGGGGAGACTTGCGTGCTGCGCTGCGCTCGCTACGCTTTCATGAAAAAGCGGGAACAACTTTCATGCTGTGTCATGCCGCCTTGTGGAGCTTCATGCCCCCGAGGACGAGGAACAATGCCAGTCCAGTGACGAGTCCTGCCAGTGCATCGATGGCATAGTGCGCCATTATATATACGGTGGAGAGACATAGGAAGATATATGGAACTGCAAGGAAGAGGAGATATTTCCACATCCTCATTCTACCCACAATAATCATAACGAGCGTAGCTATTGCCACATGACTGGAGGGGAAAGCCGCTGTTGGTCTCTCACCTGCGCTGTGTGCCATCATACAGAGGTTATAAAACAGTCCCCCGTCCCATCCAGGAGCCTTCATTGCCTCGGTGGAATGGGCGAAATATGTGCTTACATCGGGAAAGTCAGCATGCTCAATCTTTTCCACTCCCACAGCGAGATAGTAGTACTGCGGACCCGTGACGGGCAGGAAGAGGTATATCACATAGCAGATGAAGAAGCCGGCAAAGACGAGGTATGCCACGCGTTCCACCTGCTGGTAGTCGCGGAAGAAGATGTAGATGATGGTGACAACGAAGAATAGGTAGTAAGAGACGTAGCCCATATACATCAGTTCTGACACCACGGCACTGCTGAAGATGCGTGAGAACCACAATGCCGGTTGCATGCCGAAGAGGTCCTGTTCGTAGCTGGCGAAGAAGTGGTCAAGGCATTCGAACTGATGATTTATCTCGTAAGTGTCGGGATACCACGAGCTGAGCATCAGCAGCAGATAGCCTATCCTACACAGCATCACGAAGCGGCAGGGCCACAGGCGGTAAACTATCCACAGAGCCACGGTGCCGCTGAGCATCGTGATGCGCTGCCATAGCAGCTCCTGCGGATTCTCCAGAGAGGTCCAAGTGAAGAGTATCACCAGTGCTGTCAGTGCAGCATAGGCGAACTGCGCCAGCTCAGGAGCGATGAAACCGAGCCATCCCATGCCCAAAGGCGCACCTTTGGCGGCCTTCTTCCCTCTGCCTTTTTCGGGCATGAAGTATGTCTTTAATGTCTTTTTAGTCATGAAAAAATAATCTTGAATACTTGCTTATTTAAGTATTTCTTTCACGCCGTCAGCCAGTGACCATTCTGGTGTATATCCGAAGTCGCGCTGCGCTGGGGTGATGTCACAGCGCCAGTTACGCTGCTTCAGTATGTTGTAGTGGTCGTTATTTAGCGTGGAGAGCTTGCCCGTGATGTGCATCCAGCAGTCGCTCACTGCGCATACCACTTTCAGCACCCATAGCGGGAAAGTCATCCTCAGTACGTGCTTCTTGCCCAGGCCCTCTATGATAAGGTCGCTGAATGTGCGTGATGTGTACACCTCGCCATCGCTTAGGAAGTATGCTTTGCCTATGGAATTACCCGATTTCATCGCCTTGAATACCGCTTGTACTACGTCTTTTACATATACAAACGTTATTTCCTGTCTCTTGAAGCCCACTGCCATGTCCATGCCCTGGCGTATGCTGTCCACCATCATCATGTAGTCCTTCTCCCTCGGTCCGTAGACTCCGGTAGGACGGAGGATGGTAAACGGAATTTTCGCATTCTTGCGCAGCCATTCCTCAGCGGCAATCTTGCTCTTCCCATATGCCGTGTTAGGCTGCGGAGTGTCTTCTTCGCATATCTCGCGGTAAGGCATCTTCTCGCAGACAGGCCCGAAAACGCTCAGACTGCTCATAAAAATGAGCCGTTTCATCGAAGGCGAAGTGGCTTCAAGAGCCCTCACAAGGTTTATGGTGCCCTCGGTATTGACCTTGAAGAACGTCTCCTTCTTTAGTGCCTTGGTTGCTCCTGCGGCATGAACGGCATAGTCAAAGTGGTGGTCCTTCAGCGCATTGACCAGCTGCTCCTCATTGGAGAGGTCCAGCGTGATGGTGTTGATGCGCTTGTCCTGCAGATATTTCATGCTGCTTGAGCTGCGCACGGCAGCCCATACCTCCATGCCCTGTGCCAGTGCTTCCTCTACGATGAAGGAGCCTATGAACCCCGATGCGCCTGTTATGAGTATCTTTTCCTTGCTCATTGGTTGGATGTTTAGTCGTTTGGTTGTTTAGCGGTTTTGTTGAATGTGGTTCGTGAAGTCTTGTGGAAGCATTGTTCAAACCACCCTAAAGCGTTGCAAAGGTACTCAAAAAGTGGGTAATACACAAGCATAGCAAGGATAAATCACTTATTTGTTTGGTATATAAAACATTTTTCAGTAACTTTGCATGATATAATAACATACATTAGATGACAGAAGATTTCGACATACATAAGGAGCACACCAGCTCGGCGGAGAAAGAGTTTGAGAAGGCACTGCGCCCTTTGCAGTTCGGTGACTTCAGCGGCCAGCAGAAGGTAGTGGACAATCTCAGAGTCTTTGTAGATGCCGCCAAGTACCGTGGCGAGCCCCTTGACCACACCCTTCTCCATGGTCCTCCGGGACTGGGAAAGACCACTCTCTCCAATATCATAGCCAACGAACTGGGCGTAGGCTTCAAAATTACGTCAGGACCGGTGCTCGACAAGCCGGGCGACCTTGCTGGACTGCTGACCTCTCTCGAACCGAGGGACGTGCTGTTCATAGATGAGATACACCGCCTTTCGCCCGTAGTGGAGGAATATCTCTACTCCGCCATGGAGGATTATCGCATAGACATCATGATAGACAAGGGCCCCTCTGCCCGCAGCATACAGATAGACCTCAACCCGTTCACGCTGATTGGCGCCACGACGCGTTCTGGTCTGCTTACCGCACCGTTGCGGGCACGCTTTGGTATCAACATGCATCTGGAGTATTATGACCCCAAGACGCTGGCGAAGATTATCAAACGCTCGGCAAACCTGCTGAAGGTACCTATCAGCGAGGATGCCTGTGGCGAAATAGCGCGTCGCTCCCGTGGCACGCCTCGTATAGCCAACGGACTGCTGCGCCGCGTCCGCGACTTCGCTCAAGTGAAGGGAAACGGCAGCATTGACATGGAGATAGCGAAGGTATCGCTGGAGGCTCTGAACATCGATGAATACGGACTGGACGAGATAGATAACAAGATTCTCCTCACTATCATAGACAAGTTCCAAGGTGGACCAGTCGGTGTAGGAACCATAGCCACCGCTATAGGCGAGGATGCTGGCACCGTAGAGGATGTGTATGAGCCATACCTCATCATGGAAGGCTTCATCAAGCGCACGCAGCGCGGACGTATGGCGACAGAGATGGCATACGCCCACCTCGGCAGAGACCCACACAGGATGGGCAGCAACATACTCTCGCCTACGTTCTTTGATTGAGGAAGGTAGATGGTTTTGGGTTGTTGGTTTTGGGTTATTGTTTTTAGGTCTGTCCCCTTTGACCTACAACCCCAAACCCACAACCAATAACCATAGCAACCTACGACCAACACTCCCCACTCAACCAAACCACTAAACAACCAAACCACTAAACAACCAACATGCCCCGCACAGCAATATTCACAGGAGTTTTCAATCCCTTCACCATAGGTCATGCCGACATCGTGGAGCGTTCATTGCGCATTTTTGACCGCGTGGTCATAGGAATAGGATACAATCCCAGTAAGGGCGACGCCCATAACATACAGGAACGCATAGACCAGATAACCGCAGTCTACAAGAATGAGCCGCGAGTAGTTGTGGAGGCATACTCCGACATGGCTGCAGACCTTGCCAAGCGTCATAACGCCACGGCAGTGGTGAAGGGCGTACGCTCGGTGAAAGACTTTGAATACGAGCGTTCGCAGGCGGAATACAACAGCTTGTTAGGCGATGGACTGGAGACGGTAGCGTTCTTCGCACGCCCCGAACTCGCCTCATTGTCGTCCACGGCAGTGCGCACATTACAATATTTTGGCAAGGACGTATCAAAGTTCCTGCCTAAGACTACAGGTGAAAAATAAAGAAAGAAACAGCAAATAAAATAGAAGTCTATGATAACTTACAATTCAGAAAACGTCAAGATGCCCAAGATTCGCAAGCGCGACACATCGGCATGGATAAAGAAAGTGGCAGCCTCATACGGCAGAAAGGTAGGCGACATAGGCTACCTCTTCTGCGACGACGAGAAGATCCTTGAGGTGAACAGAGAGTATCTACAGCATGACTATTACACCGACATCATAACATTCGATTATGACGAGGACGACATCATCAGCGGCGACCTCGTTATTTCCCTCGATACGGTGCGCTCAAATGCGGAACTTTTTAACAAAACATACGAGGAAGAGCTGTATCGTGTCATCATCCATGGCATCCTGCATCTCTGCGGTATCAACGACAAAGGTCCCGGAGAGCGCGAGATTATGGAGGCAGCGGAGAATAAGGCCTTGCAGATGAGAGAGGGATAAGGAAAGCCCCTCTGTTAAATAAATGTAGGGTAGTAATGCAATGATATGATATTATTTCCTGAAAAGAAATGTCATAATATCATATTTGCGAGTAAAGCGTTGATACTTAAGTTGATAAAGTATGATATTTGGCATGATAGTTCTTTTGGAAAATGTCATAAATAGCATGCGAAGTGTATAGTAATGCTTTCGCAATGCTATGTTTCATAGTTATGTTATAAGGTGGCGGAGGATTATTCCTCCGCCTTTTTCTTTATGGTTGTTCGGGATATGTGCGTATTAGCAAGTGTGTGTTCGCAAGCTATAACACTATAAGTAGCAATCTCTATGGCGCAGGAATAATCCTGCCCTCCATACATACCTTATTTATATTGCGATGCGAAGTGCCATATTATGATGCCTCCCGTGATTGAGACGTTGAGCGAATGCTTCGTGCCGTACTGCGGAATCTCCAGACATCCGTGGCAGAGGTCCACCACTTCCTGGTGCACACCCTTCACTTCATTGCCGAGAACCACGGCGTAAGGCTTCGTGCAGTCATTTTCCTCCCACTCAGGCTTGAAGTTGCCCAGCATGGTGGAGCCATGCACCTGTTCCACCGCCAGCACCGTCACGCCCTCGTTTTTCAGCGATTCCACCGCTTCCTGCGCCGTCTTGAAGTATCGCCACTCCACACTTTCCTCCGCTCCGAGTGCCGTCTTGTGAATCTCCTGCGCAGCCTTCATCGTGCAGTCGCGCACCACTGTGCCGTCATCAGCCGTCACAGGCATCGGAGTGGCGGTGATACCGCAGAGGTATATCGCTTTGACGCGGAAGGCGTCAGCCGTTCTGAACACCGAACCTACGTTGTACAGCGAGCGCACATCGTCAAGAATCACTATGAGCGGCATCTTCTCTGCCTTGTGGAACTCATCCACCGTGAGGCGGTTCATCTCAAGAATTGTAGTCTTCTTCATTGCTTCTGTACATGAAATAATGTTAGGATGTGGCTGTTTCGGCAGCCATCCTTAGAACATAGTGACCACTCTCTTTATGCCGTCCACGAGGTAGTCTATCTCCTCCTTGGTGTTATACACCGCTAAGGATGCGCGCACGGTACCCTGTATGCCATACCTCCTCATCAGCGGTTCAGCGCAGTGGTGACCTGTGCGGACAGCTATTCCGAGGCGGTCGAGCAGCGTTCCCATGTCGAGATGATGTATGAAACGGTCACTCTTGCCACCGTTCTCCTTCACGAGGAAACTGATTACGGCGTCGCGCTTCGTGGCGTCCAGCGGTCCGAAGATGGTCATGCCTGGTATCTCCTGCATCCTTTCGAGGGCGTAACGTGTCAGTTCACGCTCGTGAGCCTCGATGTTCTCCATTCCGATACGCTCCATATAGTCAATGGCGGTCGCCAGTCCGTGGGTGGCTACATAGTCCGGTGTGCCCGCCTCGAACTTCAGCGGCAGTTCTGCAAACGTGGTCTTCTCGAAGGAAACGGTGCCTATCATGTCACCGCCACCCTGATAAGGGGGCATCTCCTCAAGGTATTTCTCCTTGCCGTAGAGCACACCGATTCCCGTAGGGCCGTACATCTTGTGGCTTGAGAAGGCATAGAAGTCGCAGTCTATGTCCTGCATGTCCACCCTCATGTGTGGCGTGCTCTGCGCTCCGTCCACCATGCAGGGCACGCCATGGGCATGCGCTATGCTTACAATCTCCTTCACGGGGTTCACCGTACCGAGCACGTTGCTCACGTACGTCACGCTCACCAGCTTCGTCTTCTCGGTGAACATTGCCTTGAACGCCTCCATATCGAGCAGTCCCTCGTCAGTGATAGGAATCACCTTCAGCACTATTCCCTTGCGCTCGGCATGCAGCTGCCAAGGCACTATGTTGGAATGATGCTCCATGGTAGATACTATCACCTCATCGCCCGGCTTCATGTAGGCCTCGCTGAACGAGTAAGCCACGAGGTTGAGGCTCTCCGTGGTGCCGCGTGTGAATACTATCTCCCTTGTGGAAGCAGCGTTTATGAACTGCCTTACGCGCTCCCTTGCCGCCTCGTGCAGGTCGGTGGCCTGCTGTGAGAGGTAGTGCACGCCGCGATGCACGTTGGCGTTGACGTTGAGATATTCCTCCCTCATGGCATCGAGCACGCAGAGAGGCTTCTGCGTGGTGGCACCGTTGTCAAAATAGACGAGAGGATATTTCTCGTAAATCTTGCGTGAGAGGATAGGGAAGTCTTTTCTTATAGCCTGTATATCCATTGTAAATGTAAGGATGTTATTGTTGAAAAGGGTAAGACGCGGAGCGTTACTTGCGTTACTTACATATCTTGCATGTGCCGCAACGCTCCTCCTTTGACAGTCTCTTGTCTACGAGAATGTGGAGTCGGTCGCGGAAAGACTCCCACTTCATCTCGTCCACTACCTGCGCTATGAAGGCGTTCTTGAGCATGGTGCGAGCCGTTTCGAGTGGTATGCCGCGCTGCTGCATGTAGAAGAGAGCCGTCTCGTCCATCACGCCTACGGTAGAGCCGTGGGCGCACTTCACGTCGTCGGCATATATCTCCAGCATCGGCTGGGTGTACATCCTTGCGTCAGAAGAGGCGCACATGTTGTTGTTCGTCTCCTGCGAAGAAGTCTGCTGCGCATCCTCGCGCACCATTATCTTGCCAGCGAAGGCACCAACCGCCTCGTCGTCTATCACGTATTTGTACAGTTCGTTGGACGTACACTGCGGCACCTGGTGGTCAATAATCGTGTTGTTGTCCACGTGCTGACCGTGGTCTGCTATGACAGCACCGTTGAGAGTGACCTCGGAGTTCATGCCTTGCAGGTACACATCGATGCCGTTGCGGGTCACGCCGTTGTTGAGGGTGATGTTGTTATGCCTTATGCTGACGTCTCTTCCAGTCTTGACATACAGGTTGCTGAAGCGGTTGCACTTCTCATGTGTCTCCTCCAGCTCATACATGTCGAGGTGCGCACCGTCCTTGGCTATCACCTCAATGACCTGGAGCGAGAGGAAGTTCTGGTCGTCCTTCACGTGGTCCACAAAGAAGACTGTAGCCTCGGAGCATTCCTCCATCACTACGAGCACTCGGCGTACGATCATAGTGTCCTGCTGTCCAGAGAGGATATTCTCTATCCTTATCGGTGCTTCCGCCTTTGTGTTCTTCGGCACATATACGAGGAGTGCGTCGTGAGCCAGTGCGGTATTGAGCGCGGTCAGTGCGTCAGGTTTGTATTCTCCACGCAGTTTCGTGATGTCAGTCTTCTTCCCGTCTGCGGTCACAGCGGCATCCACCGCCATATTATAATAAGGTGTCACGTCGATAGGCGCATCCTTCATGGCGTAGACATACGGCACGTCCTTTATCGTGAGCGGAGCGAGCGACAGACCGTAGTTTGGCGCAAACGCTTTCTCCACGTCCGTATAGCGGTATCTCTCCACTTTCCTTGTAGGCAGTCCCAGAGCCTTGAAAGTCTCCATCGCCTTTTCGCGCTGGGCGTTCAGAGCCTGGCAGGACTGCTGCTGGAGCAGTCCTTTCACCTCGTCATATAATTCTGTATACTGGTTGGTCATGTTGGTTGTTTGGTTGTCTGGTTGTTTGGTTTATTGGTTGCGTGGGGGATGGATGACCAAAACCGTAGAAACGGCTTTGCACATGGACAGCGGTTGGGACGGCTCCTTGTGTTTTTGCGGTCTCACCCCGTTTTCCTTAAGGGTGGTTCTAAAAATTAGCCTTGACATATTTAGAGGCTGTTTTTGAGGGCAAAGTGTAAGTAAGCGCAGGAGCAATGCGGGCATTGTGACTAAGCGCACTTATACTTTGCACCAAAAACAGACCTAAAGATGGCAAGACGTCATTTCACCTATTTTTTTTTTTTACGGTGGTAATTTTTAGAACCACCCTTACTGTATTCCCAGACTCTCTTTTATCCAGTCGAATCCCTCTTCCTCTATCTTCTCTGCAAGGTCTGCCTTGCCTGTCATCACCACCTTGCCATCGATAAGCACGTGAACTATGTCAGGCCTTATGTACTCCAGCATACGCTGGTAGTGGGTGATAATCATCGCACTCGTCTTCTCCGTGCGCAGTTTGTTGAAGCCGTTTGCCACGATGCGCAGTGCGTCCACGTCCAGACCAGAGTCTGTCTCGTCCAGAATGCAGAAGGTAGGCTCGAGCATAGCCATCTGGAATATCTCGTTACGCTTCTTCTCGCCGCCAGAGAAACCTTCGTTCACGGAGCGGTTCATGAGCTTCTTGTCAATCTCTACGAGTTCTCTCTTCTCCTTCATCAGTTTGATGAACTCGGCAGCCTTCAGCGGTTCGAGTCCCTGCGCCTTGCGCCTTGCGTTGACGGCAGCCTTTATGAAGTTGGTCATGGACACACCAGGAATCTCCACTGGAGCCTGGAATGACATGAAGATACCCTCGTTGGCACGCTCGTCGGGCTTCATGGCGAGGAGGTCTTTGCCATTGAATGTGATGGAGCCTTCGGTCACCTCGTAAGCGGGGTTGCCCACGATGACATTGCTGAGGGTGGACTTTCCGGCACCGTTAGTGCCCATGAGGGCGTGTATCTCGCCATCATTGATGGTGAGGTCTATGCCCTTTAATATCTCTTTGCCGTCTACAGCGGCGTGTAAGTTATGGATTTGTAGCATGGTGGTTGTTTGGTTGTTTGGTTGTATAGTTGTTTGGTTGAGTGGTTGTTTAGTTGTTTGGTTGAGTGGTTTTTGGGGGTTGCTTATTTGTTTAGTTGTTCCTTCGTATGTTCCATGAAACCACATAACTAAATCACTAAACAACCAAACCACTAAACCACTAAACTATCCCACACTTCCCTCGAGGCTCACGCTGAGCAGTTTCTGTGCTTCTACGGCGAACTCCATAGGCAGTTTCTTCAGTACGTCCTTGGCATAGCCATTGACGATGAGCCCTACGGCGTCCTCGGTGCTGATGCCTCGCTGGTTGCAGTAGAGCAGCTGCGCCTCCGAAATCTTGGATGTGGTAGCCTCATGCTCCACTACAGCCGACTTGTTTCTTATGTCCATGTAAGGGAAGGTATGTGCACCGCACTGGCTGCCGAGCAGCAGAGAGTCGCACGAAGAGTAGTTGCGAGCGCCATCGGCCTTAGAGGTGGCGCGCACCAGGCCGCGGTATGAGTTCTGTGAATGACCTGCGGAGATGCCCTTTGATATGATGGTCGACTTGGTGTTTCTGCCCATGTGTATCATCTTAGTGCCCGTGTCAGCCTCCTGATAGTGGTTCGTGACCGCCACGCTGTAGAACTCCGCCACGCTGTTGTCGCCCCTCAAGACGCATGAAGGGTATTTCCACGTGATGGCAGAACCCGTCTCCACCTGCGTCCATGACAGCTTGGAGCTCTCACCGCGCAGGTCTCCGCGCTTGGTCACGAGGTTGTAGACACCGCCTTTGCCGTTCTCATCGCCCGGATACCAGTTCTGAACGGTGGAGTACTTCACCTCCGCTCTGTCCAGCACCACAATCTCTACGATGGCAGCATGCAGCTGGTTCTCATCGCGCATAGGGGCGGTGCAGCCCTCGAGGTATGACACGTAGGAGTCGTCGTCGGCAATGATGAGCGTTCTCTCAAACTGACCTGTGCCCGCCGCATTGATGCGGAAGTAGCTGGACAGCTCCATGGGGCAGCGCACGCCCTTAGGAATATACACAAAGGAACCATCGGAGAAGGCTGCCGAATTGAGAGCCGCGAAGAAATTGTCGCGGTAAGGCACCACCGTGCCGAGATACTGCTTGACAAGGTCTGGATGCTCCTTGATGGCCTCGCCGATGGACATGAAGATGATACCCTTCTCCTTTAGCTTGTCTTTATAAGTGGTTTTTACAGAAACGGAGTCCATGATTGCGTCCACCGCCACGCCGCTCAGCGCCAGTCTCTCCTCAAGCGGAATGCCTAATTTGTCAAAAGTCTTCTCCAGTTCTGGGTCTATCTCCTTGTTGCCATCCTTCTTCTTCGCCATCGGGTCGGCATAATAAGAGATAGCCTGATAGTCTATCTGTGGCAGAGAAACGTGACCCCACTCAGGCTGCTTCAGCGTCTTCCAGTACTGGAACGCCTTCAGTCTGAATTCGAGCATCCATTCCGGCTCGCCCTTTTTCTGCGAGATGAGGCGCACCACATCCTCCGTCAGTCCCGTGGGGATAATGTCAGTGTGCACATCGGTGGTGAAACCGTATTCGTATTTCTGGTCTGCTACCCTGCGTACAAAATCGTTATTCTTGTTTTCACTCATTGTAATTACAAATTTGGCGCAAAGTTACTGCTTTTTTCCGAGATAGGGAAATTTTTCTTATAGAAATGTATGTGCGTGCGTGCACCATACAGCTTACAGTCTGAAAGCATTGCTTTCGTGCTGCGATTGCTATGCTTTCACGTTGCAATCACTATGCTTTCGTACTGCGAAAGCATAGCAATCGTAATGAAAGAAAAAAGAAAGAAAAATTGTAAGTAAAACACAACGGTTTACTTGTAAATTGTAAGTAAATGGAGAAATCTTGTTTCTTCAAGTCAAAAGGAAGTCTTGTTTTATTCAATTGTTCTGTTTTTGTGTACTAAAGCAACGTTATATCATAAAAACATTACATTAAGTTTGCATGAACAAGAAAAAAGTCCTATCTTTGCTCTTGATAAAAATCAAGGGAGGTGCGCGAGTTTTTTGTATGTTAAATGGCATGCACCTGACAGCATAGAAGTAGAACACTAACCTTAGCATTGTTGCAAACCTAAGCAATAGGGAGGCTGCACAGGCTTTCCGCTAAAACATTTCAAGGAGGGTATCACATGAAGATAAGACTATTCATCTATAGCCTTATAGCGGTATTGGTATCGCTATTCTGGCAGCCAGCGGCGGCGAATCCGCACGGAACGCTGGAGAGCGCGAAGCTGGCGGGAGGCAACACATGTGTGATAACCACCTATTCCCCAGAATACAGATGGAGCAGCCGCGTGATATCCCGAATACAGCAGACGCTGATGGCGAGCTATAGCGGTTCGGTGTCAACCATAAACATACCGCTGGTGGGCATCAACAACAAGCAGGAACTATCGAAACGACTGGCGGACCTAAAGAAGATGCTCATGACAGAACCGCCGAGGCGCATCGTGCTTGTGGGCACCAGCAGCTTCAGCCTGTGCGAGAAACTCAATTCATGGTTCCCCAATATCTCCATGCTCCTTATTGGCGGACAGGACTATACAGGCAAGGTGGACATGCTGACATCGGGTAAGGGACTGCTGAAAGGCAACACCGTGCCCGTGGACGAGTTGCGGAAGAAATATAATATCTCCATGCAGTGTATGCCAGTGTACGTAAAGGAGCAGGTGAACCTTATCAAAAAGCTCATGCCCAGACTGCAAAACCTGTACTATATAGGCGGAGAAGACCAGTTCAGCACAGTGAAAGGGGAGGAGCTGCGCAACTATCTGGCGAGCGTACACAGCAGGGTGCACCTCGTGCCGTTGCTGGCAAACGAGATGACTCTCGACAGCCTCGTAATGACACTGTCAAAACTTGACCCTAAGAGTGACGCCGTAATATTCTCTTCATGGATCAACCGTGTGCTCTACCGAGAGTCGCCCGTGCTCATGAGCCGCTCTCTGTTCTTCCTCAATGTCTCTACGGCACCAATCTTCATTATGCGTGAAAACGGCTGGATGGAGGATTCGCAAGACATCCTCGGTGGCTGTTTCCTCGATGAAGAGGCATATTATATGCATCTGGACCATGTCCTGGCAATGTTCGCTGGAGGTATGCCTGCAAGGAAAATACCGCAGTATAAGGCTGGCAAGCCTATCGTGAAGCTGAACTATGCCCGTCTGCATACCTTCGGCATCAACCCTGATGACTGTCCGGAGGGCACCGTCTTCACCAACAAACCCATGAACGTATGGGAGCATTATCGCAACGAGATAACGCTGGTGTCGATATTCCTGCTCCTGGTAATAGTGGTGGCACTGGTCAGAGCATACCGCGACAGCGTGAAGATAAGACATCTGCAGGAATGTGAGATGAGGTCGATGGAAACGGAACTGGAGACCAGACGGCAGTATTCGGAGTTCATAGAGAACGTGCCCGCCACATATATGCGCTGCCATATAGAGACTGATGATGCGGGAGTGGTGACAGATGTGAAGATAATCATGTGCAACAGTGCCATGCGCAATAAATGGGCAGCGCGCGGCATAGAGTTGGACCGCCAGAGTTTTACAGACCTCATGCCCCTTGCCGCACCGTCGTTCATATACAAGATACAACGCTGCCGCAATGAGAACCAGAGTGTGCTGCGCTCTACATTCTACATCCCTGACTATGGAGAGTATATCTATATGCTCCTGTATTTCTATGACCGCGACACTATCGGTGTGCTGACACGTGACGATACCGAAATAGTGAAGACCACACGCCATCTGAAGGAAGCGAAAGAAAAGGTAGAACGCTCCGAGCGCATCAAACGCGAGTTTATCAATAACATGACGCATGAAGTGCGCACTCCGTTAAATGCCATCTGCGGATTTACCGAACTGCTGACCAATCCTGATACGGTCGGCATGATGACCGACGAGGAGAAAAACGATATGAAGGCGAAGGTGGCGGCCAATACGCACCACCTCGTGGAGATGCTCGGCAATATTCTGGAATACAGCGACATCGTAAACGGCACGTCGAAGAATGATATCACGCTGTGCTCCGTAGCAGGCGTGGCACGCATAGCTGTGAACCAATCGTCACAGTTTCAGAGAAAGAATGTGCCAATAAAGATGCGGGTGGAGGTAGACGACAGCCAACTGGTGCATATGTGCCAGGCGCGGGTGATGATGGTGTTATGCTGCATGCTCAGCAATGCCTGCAAGTTCACCAGCAAGGGAAGCATAGAACTGGCGGTGGAGCAGTGCGAGGAGACAGGCAGATACCGTTATGTATGCACTGACACGGGCTGCGGAGTGCCAGAAGAGAAGGCTGACTACATCTTCGAGGGCTTCACTCAGATAGACAACTTCTCGCAGGGAGCTGGGCTTGGACTCGCCATCTGCCGCCTTATAGCCGATGAAATGGGTGGAAAGATATACCTTGATACCTCATATAAGGACGGTGCGCGCTTCATCTTCGAGTTGGGAGATGTGAAGGAGGAGTGAGAAGAAGCTCACTCCTTGATGAGACTGTCCAGTATGCGCGGCAGGTTGCCGATGTGGTAGAAAGGCAGGTTTACAAGTCTGAAACTCTTTCCTTCAGGTGTCTTGACGATATCAACGGAGTAGGGGTTTGACCATACACGTATGGCGATGTCTGCATTAGAGTTTTTCATAAACACCTGGAGCGAGCGGAGATGTGCGTTTGTGCCGCTCTTTACCTCTATAGGATATAGGCGAGAGGCATGGGTTATGGTGAAGTCCACCTCTGCTCCATTGTTGGGTTTTGCCCAGAAAGAGCGGCGTTGACCAATACGATTGTCAAGGCTTAGTAGCTCTTGTGCAGTGATTTGCTCGGCTATATGACCACGCCATGAGTCTACCATGGCTGTTGAACCGATGATTTCGTCTCGGATACCTGCTTGATAGTTCACGATGCCAGTGTCAAACCATATTAGCTTTGGCATCCTCTTCGTCTCGGGAATGGCTGGAAGTACAGCGGAAGACGTGGGGTATACCAACTCAAGGAGCATGGCTTTCTCAAGCAGTCTGAAAGCATCGCCGATCTCACGCGCCTTATATCCTGAATTGGCAAAGTTGCCCAACGTGATCGTCTCGCCTGCGAATGCCCATCCGTAAGAGAGAATGAAGCGTACTACATCCGTCAGTTTCCCTCCTTTTACATATTTTTCCGTATCGTCCTTGTATGCTTGTACGAGGGTTTCGTACACTTCCTGAGTCTTTACTATGTCGTGGTTCTGTGCATATTGCTGTACGGCTTCGGGCATACCTCCTACGATGGCGTACTGGTTGAAGGTGAACATCAAACGCTCATGGAACGGTACTGACAGCTGAGGGCTTTGGCTTAATATGGCAAGCAGGTCTTTCTTGCCTGTCGCTCCAAGAAATTCTCGGAACGAACATGGACGTAGGGCCATGTATTGAACACGTCCGACAGGAAAGCTCACGTTTATATCTATGAGGTTTTCCAATAAGCTTCCAGCAGCTATGATATACAGGTCAGGGCGTTGCTCATAGAAATATCTGAGCAACGCAATGGTCTTTGGCGAGTTTTGTATCTCGTCAATGAAAATCAGCGTAGTACCGTCATTCTTCACTTTGCCAAGGCTGGCGAAGAGAAGGTTTACAAGGTCATCGATGGGAATGTCCATTTCAAAAAGAGACATACTCTCTTTCCTTTCCATATTGAAGTAAAGGTAGTTGTCGAATTGCGAGCCGAAATCATTCACTACGGTTGTTTTTCCTACCTGTCTGGCACCACGTAATATCAGTGGTTTATGATGCTCGTCCTGCTTCCAAGCTTCTAACTTTGTGAGTATACTGCGTTTGAACATGACATAAGTTATTGATTATGACGGCAAAATTACAAATTTTCTTTTAGAATAATGAAAGAACAACGTTAAAGTTTGTTTCAAATCAGTGGCAAGTTGTAGTGAGTTTTATTTCAAATCAGTGGCAAGTTGCGATGATTCTTGTTTCAAATCAGTGGCAAGTTGCAGCGAATTTTGTTCCAAATCATGGGCAAAAGCCATGGCGCATATTACAAATGCGCATGAAATCATACTGCCCTTATCGGGGAGTAAAATCACTCCCTTGCAACATAAAACCATCAATTAATACAAAAAGGAGTAGGTAACGTGCCGCTATCTCATTTATTTTTAGTAACTTTGCAGCCGTATTAAAGAATAGATAGTAATTGAAGACATTTAAGGAATTAGGCGTTTGCGAAGATATTTGTCGCGCCATTGAAGAGTTAGGATTTGAACATCCTATGCCAGTACAGGAAGCGGTGATACCGCTGCTGGCACCAAAGAAGAAAGAAGAAACAACAGAACAGGAAGAAGGGGAACAGTCTGAGGAAAAGAAAGTTACCGACATTATAGCACTGGCACAGACAGGCACGGGAAAAACCGCTGCCTTCGGACTGCCTTTGCTGCAGATGATAGACCCTAAGCAGAAACATACGCAGGCGGTGGTGCTGTCACCTACACGCGAGTTGTGCCTGCAGATAGCCGATGATCTGCGCGATTTCTCAAAGTACATCAAGGGCATCAACATCGTTGCCGTGTACGGCGGAACGAGCATCATTGACCAGATTCGTGCCCTGAAGCATGGTGCACAGATTGTTGTTGCAACTCCAGGCCGACTCATTGACCTTATGGAGAGAGGCAAGGCGCATCTTGAAGATGCTGCCCACATAGTGCTTGACGAGGCTGACGAGATGCTCAACATGGGATTCTCTGAGAGCATCAGCCGCATCTTTGAGGCTCTGCCGGAGAACAGGCAGACACTGCTCTTCTCCGCAACCATGAGCAAGGAGGTGGAGAAAGTGGCTAAGAGCTACCTGCACGAGTATCAGGAAGTGGTGGTAGGCTCACGCAATGAAGGAGCAGAGCATGTAAACCACATATACTATATGGTCAATGCAAAGGACAAGTACCTCGCATTGAAGCGCATAGTGGACTATAACCCACGCATATTCGGTATCATCTTCTGTCGCACCAAGGCAGAGACGCAGGAGATAGCCGATAAACTTATCAAGGATGGTTATAACGCTGAGGCACTGCATGGCGACCTCTCGCAGCAGCAGCGCGACCTGACCATGCAGAAGTTCCGCCAGCATCTCACGCAGTTGCTCGTGGCTACCGACGTGGCAGCACGCGGACTGGATGTGGATGACCTTACGCACGTAATCAACTATTCCATGCCTGACGATACCGAGTCATACACCCACCGCTCTGGGCGTACGGGACGTGCAGGCAAGAAGGGTACATCCATTGCCATCATACATACACGAGAGAAGCACAAGATACGCGAGGTGGAGCGCACCATACAGAAGGAATTCGTGGTGGGCAAGCTCCCTACGCCTGACGAGATATGCAAGAAGCAGCTCTTCCGCGCCATTGACGAGATAGAGAAGACGGACGTGATAGACGAGCAGATAGAGCCGTTCATGACAGAGATACGCCGTCATTTCGAGTATGTAGATAAGGAAGAGATACTGAAAAAGGTAGTAAGCCGCGAGTTTGGACGCTTCCTCAAGTACTATGCCAATGCCCCAGAGATAGAGGAACCGAAAGCTAACACTGGTAAGGAGCGTGGTCGTGACCGTGGAAACAATGGCGACGGTCGTGGCGGTCGTGGCGGAAAGAAGCAGTTCCGCGAAGGAACGCAGGCGGGATATACCAAACTTTTCATCAACCTTGGCAAGGGAGACGGCTTCTATCCAGGAGAGGCGATGCAGTTTATCAACCGTAATATGCGTGGAGCACGCCAGGAAGTGGGCCACATAGACCTCCAATCACACTGCTGCCAGATAGAGGTTCCGGAGAAGGACGCCCGCAAGGTGATGAAGGCTCTTGACGGACAGTTCTACCATAACACCAAGGTGCGCTGCACATTCGCTAACGAAGGCGGTGCAAAAGGTGGCAGACGCGGAGCCGCACGTGATGCAGAGCCACGCAGAAACCGCAAGGCTGACCGCCAGAAGGGTGTTGACGCACGCAAGGCTCTCTTCCAGCTTATGGCGGAAGTAGAGGAGGGGTCTGCAAGAAGAAGAAAGAAAAAGGACAATTGATGTTTTGGTTGTTTGGTCGTTTAGTTATTTAGTTGCTAGGTTGCTTGGTATCACTTAATCACTAATCACTAATACTTATTACTTAAAACGGATGTTGGTATTATACACTACATACTTGGGTCCTGTAGGCTGGTATGCCGCACTGCTGAGCGGAAAGGCAAGCATTAGCGATGGCGAATGCTATCGCAGGCAGACGGAGCGCAACCGTTGCACGATAGCCACCGCCAACGGAATGCAGCAGCTTACCGTACCCGTCACTCTGCCATCACGCCAGTCTTCCCACTGCCCCATAAAGGAAGTGCGCATCAGCGACCATGGAAATTGGCAGCGACAGCACTGGCAAGCACTGCAGTCTGCATACGGTATGTCGCCCTTTTTCGACTATTATGCCGATGACTTGCGACCGTTTTACGAGAAAAAGTGGGAGTGGCTATTCGATTATAACAACGAAATAACCTCCACCATGCTGCGCCTTTTCGGGCTTGACAGCACGGTGGAGGTCACCGATAGCATCGCTGTTCACCCTTGCAGTGAGTTCAGCGGTGTGGTAGAAAGATATTATCAGACCTTTGAAAGGCGTCACGGCTTCCTCAAAGACATGTCCATCATTGACCTGTTGTGCAATGAAGGCCCGGAGGGAGCACTCACTCTGCTACGTGGTTGCCGTCGCCTCCCACGGGAATAGATAGCTGTGGGGCATCAGAAGCATTATTGTTGAGGCGGTGATAGGACTGATATGATATGTCAGCTATCAGTGCCAGTATGCCGATAACCAACAGAATGACGAGCGACAGTGCCCTCTTGTCAGGGCGGAACGACAGCTGAATGTCGGCTATGCATGACGGACGCTCCTCTGGTTTACTACGAGAGCAGATGTTACCGATGCGTAGCAGTGCCCTGTCATTGGTGAGAAGAGCCAGATTACACATCACTTTTCCGAAGGAATATATGTCGCTCCGTATGTCGGTGACGGCCTCTGGGCGCAGCTGTTCGGGGGCTATATAGCCCGAAGTACCAGCGGGCGACTTCAGAATGCCGTAGGAATCGCTGTCCGAGAAGCTGAAGTCTATCAGTTTTACGTTATGCCCATTGTGCGTAACCATTATGTTGGCAGGCTTTATATCGCGATGAACTATCTGCTTGCTGTGCAGATAATCCAGGGCGGAAGCTAACTGTTTCACTATCTTTCGGGCAAGAATCTTGTCCATATTGCCGTTCAGCAGCAGTGTCTGCAGCGAGTCACCGTCCACGTATTCCATCACTATTGCGGGGCCTATGCCCTCCACCTGCTCCATGCTCAGAGTGCGAATAATGTGAGGGTGGTTCATCTGTATGGCGATATCAAACTCCTTTTTCAGCAGCTCCCGATAGATAGGCGTGAAGGAATAGTCCTTCTTCAGAGCCTTGAGCATGAAGTTCTGGCCATAGCGGCGTGCGGAATAGAGGCAGGTATGTCCGCAGACGGAGCGGTACACCTCCTTGATGTCTGTGAAGACGCTGTCAGAACTGATATGGCGGAGCGGTATGTCGTCGTGAATCTCGCTGATGAATCCAGAGGAATCAGTGCCGTTGCCTGTTGTATTATCGTTGATGTTGGTATCAGATGTCATCAGTCTGTTATGTTTATTACAGTCAGTCCGCCGTTTCGTCCTGCCACGAAAGGAGTGGTATGCTCACCGTTTCGCTCTATGAAAGGGAGGTAAAGCGGCTGCTCCATGATAAAGCAACCTGTGACGAAGCGGTCGCCTTTCATCAGTTTGCTGTTCTCTGCTTCCTGTACTTCGTATTCGCTGTCGCCGAGATATTCAAGAGTCAGCAGTCTGTTAGGGCTCCATCCTATCTGCAGGTGCTGCCCCGCCTTGAGTTCATTACTATGTATCTGCATTGCATTGAAGAATGAGGAGTTATACTTGGTGCTTGTTTTCAGATAGTTTACGAAAGTGTCGAAATCACTGTAGCCTATGTATTGTGCAAGTGTGTTAAGGGTATAGTGGCGCATTTTGCGCTTGTCCGCAACGTATCCCCATATTCTTTTCAGTGTAGAGGCAGATATGCCGTCTTCCACTTTCCTGTTTATGGCAAGCGTAAGCTCGTCAAAATCGTTCGTGGAATGTGGTTTCCTGCCGAACTTCTGCTCTACGTATGTCTTCAATTCTGCTATTTCTGGTAGTTCCATAGAGTGTATAGTGTGATGTTAGTATTCGAGTATGTTGGTGAATTTGCTCCAATATGAGTGGTTGATGTATGTATTGAAGCTGCTTGAAGGCACGTGCAGCGTGCAGCTGTTGCGTATGTCCTTGCCGTTGCTTGTGAAGGTGTTGCTGCTGCATACGGGCGGTATCGTGGCACTGATGTAAATGTCTGCCAGTGGACAACCAGCGAAGACGTAGTTGCCGAGAAGCTCAGTCTTGCTGCCGAGGTAGAGCGTTTTCAGTCTGGTGCAGCCCTGAAGGAGCGATGAAGACACAGTCTCCAGTCCGTCAGGCAGTCGCAGTGTGGTAATCTTGCTGTCGGCAAAAGCCGCCTGTCCGATAGAGGTGACGGAGGCGGGGAGCGTCAACTGCTCTATGCTGCTGCCCTTGAAGGCATAGCTGCCGATAGTCTTCACGGTGGAAGGGATGGTCAGTGAGCCAGTTCTTGCTAACGGAAGCCACAACAGTGAGGTCTTGGAGGCATCATAAAGGATGCCGTCCTCACAACTGAAATGTTCGTTAGCGGCGGAGATATTTATTGCCCTCAGCGCGGTGCAGCCATCAGAAGGCAGTACGCTCTCTACCATGGCAGGCAGCATAAGCTCTGTCAGTTCACTGCAATCTTTCAGTGCGTCGCGCTCTATCGTGGTGACAGCGTTGGGCAGTTTGATGCTCTTCAGCTTGCTAAGGTTAGCAAACATGCCCTGACTGATGGTGTTCTCCATCGTGAAACATGACGGACTGAAACTCTCGCCACCGCTGACTATGGTGGCATCAGTAAGGTCTATCGCCTCTATCTGTGTCGAAGTGGCGTTGCCGTTGTAGTCACGCCCTGCCAGAGAACGTAGGGCCCGTATGTCAGTACCGTTCAGTGGACCGCTGATAGTGATGCTTTCCATAGAACCGAGACGGTCGTCAAGCAGGTCGGACAGGTTGCCTGGCTCGTCCGTTATGATAGTATTGCCGAGCGTAACGGTAATGGATTCGCCCGTGCTCTCGCCCACTTTGTTGCGTGCATAGGGCGTTATCGTGTATGTCTCTGTCGGTGTAAGGTCGCGTGCATAGACCTTGATTAGGATGCCGGCATCAAGCGTTGAGGTGGCAGTGATGCGCTGTTCCCCCTCCGAGTGCGCCGCTTTCAGTGTACAGCCACATTCAAGTAGCGGTTCGCCACCGTCCTCTGTAACGTAGAAACCGATGATAAGGCTCGTAGGACCTTGCGCCAGTATGGTAGCGTTCCCCATCGTAGGACGCTCCTTTGTCAATGTGCTGAAGGAAGCGATGTTACTCTGTTGCTGCACTCTGCCGTTGTCAGCGAGCAGCAGATAGGAGTAACTTGTGCCCGAACTGAGCCCTGTCAGTCGTAGCGACACCTTGCCATTGACGGGTGTCAGCTCCTCGCTCCTTGTGCTTTCGCCACGCTCCATGGCAGCGGTCTCACCGTAGACGAAGCGCAGATGGGGCATGGCGTTATTAGGATTTGTAGTAATCTGTCCATGTATCGTAGCCTCATTGTATGCCACCTCCGTAGCTTCGAGAGCCTGAAGAGTGGGCACCTGGTTATTAGGTGCGCTGTCATCGCTGCATGATGCCAGTGCTGTAAGCACGGAGATGATGAGTATGTAGAATATCTTTTTTATCATTTGTTTTTCTTTTCTATGGTCGAAACGAGCCTGTTCTCTGGTCGAAACGGCCCTGTTCTCTGGTCGAAATGGGTCTGTTCTCTGGTAAAGACGTGGCAGTTCTGCTTGTGAAAACGGTTTCAGATACTTACTTCTTGCCTAACGTTATGCCCACACCGATGCACGCCTGCCATTCTTTTCCCTTGATGGTAATGGCAGAAAGGGATGCGGATATACGCTTGTTGAAGTATAGTAAGCCCGCTTCCGCTGCCACGCCCTTGTATGTCTTGTCCGTATTCTCTACCCATTCACCGCCCTCTATGTCAGCCAACTGCCACTGGGTGGTGGTTTTTCCGTAGCCAGCACCATAGAAAACGTTCAGCCATGAGCATAGTCTGTGCACTGGACCGACGGTGAATGTCATGGCCGTATGGCTCGTCTTGCCGTTGTAATACGGCATTGCGTCATTGTCAGAAGCATCTGTCGGCATGCCGTTCCCATTCACTGTGAAGGCTGCCTTGTCACCCTTCATGTTGCTGCTGAAGTGCAGGAACGCTCCGTGGCGGCGCACAGCGGCAAGCATAATGCCGACAGACGGACCGCCGGTGTGAAGGGATGCCGTGGCGAGAGCGGCGTAACGCCATGGCACTTTGGGCTTGACGGCATTGACGGTAATGGTGTCTCGCAGTGTACGTGTGAGTATTATGGTGTCCCTTTTCTCCGTTATCGGCATGGAAAGGCTTAGTTCATAGCTCATGTGGCTGTCGAGAACGGTAGGGAATATGTAGTCTCTCAGCACACCGAGGGTAGGGTGTTTCAGTGTGATACGCTTGCTTCCCTTGGGCAGGTAGAGCCATATCTCGCCCGTTTTGTCCTCTCTCCTGACGATACCTAATGGCGTTGAGAACGCGAAGTCAGCCGGTCCCTCCACCTTCAGCAGTGCACAGGCATCACCGTTGAGGTCCTTTACTGGCGTGATGAATGCGCTGACATCATTGGGGAGGGGGCGGAATCCCTTCACGCTGAATTGCTGTGCCACGGCAAACTGATGTATGCCAAGCAGCAGGAGGATGCCGGTCAGTAGCCGTAGGGCGGCTGTATGTCGTGCGATAGAATTCTTCATAGAACTTGTTTTTAGGCTGTTAACGGTGGCTTTTATAACAGAGATTTGATGTATATGCGCCTATTCCAGGTTGAAATCCTGTATGCCGATTATGTCGTCAGCACCGTTTACGCCTGCTGTAGGCTGCCAGGTGCGCACATGAATCAGCGGCATGGAGGGGTTACGGAAGTCCCATAGCAGGAAGATATAGCCGTCATCGGCATAGCTGTCGGTCTTGAACTTCTGCCGGAGAGTCACGCCATAGAGTCCGCTCTGCGTGGGATGGCGCATTATCTTGAAGCCGCTGAACTTCACATCAATCTTCTTGTTGGCGGTGAATGCAGCGTTGAGGCGTTGCAGGTACTCTTGTTTCGTACGCAGACTGTATGTCACCTTCTCGTCGGCACCAGCCAGAGTGGCATCGCTTCCAGTCTTGCTCTTCACTATATTGCCTACGATTATCAACGCCTTATCGCTGAAAACCTGGTTCAGGAAGTCAATATCCTTGGTAGTATAAGCCGTTCGGAAGTGCTCGCAATAGTTGAGAATGACGCGTCGTTGCGCAGCGTCCTTCTCCTCAAGCTTTCCCGACAGCACCTTGGAAGCCTCGCTGAAGAACGGGTTGCTGCGCGCTATCTGGCGCAGATCTCTTTGTGGATTGATGCTGACCGCCTTGCTTTTCTCTGTGGCATGCTTGCTGTCAGAGGCGGAAGACTGTGGGGTGGGGGTGTCATCATTGAATGTCACCGTTGTATTATCGCCCGTAATGGCAGG
>SAMEA104315434__coassemble_220_pt1 | contig 37084 bp, 22 predicted proteins | sample SAMEA104315434__metabat2_high_PE_014 | metagenome-assembled genome bin SAMEA104315434 (sample SAMEA104315434) | gut metagenome | biome: Monkey gut; feature: monkey-associated habitat; material: faeces | place: China | collected 2013
TTCCTCTGTCTGGTGCTCCTCACGGAAGTGTCCGCCACAAGACTCCTCACGGTGGAGTGCGTCGTATGCGATAAGCTCACCCATAACGATGAAGTCACGAAGGTGGATAGCCTTGTCAAGCTCTACGTTCAGTCCGTCCTTGCTTCCTGGCACCTTGAGGTTCTCATTGAACTCCTTGCGCAGTGCCTTCAGCATCTTCAGGCCTTCCTCCAGTCCTTCCTTGGTACGACCCATACCTACGTGCTCCCACATGATGTGACCGAGCTCCTTGTGGATAGAGTCTACAGAACGCTCGCCCTTGATGTTCATCAGGCGGTCAATCTCCTTCTGTACGCCTTCCTCTGCTGCTGCAAACTCTGGCATGTCGGTAGAGAGGCGTGGCCAGATAGCCTGGTCAGCGAGGTAGTTCTGTATGGTGTATGGCAGTACGAAGTAGCCGTCTGCCAGACCCTGCATGAGGGCTGATGCACCGAGGCGGTTAGCACCATGGTCAGAGAAGTTACACTCACCGATGGCGAAGAGGCCTGGTACGGTGGTCTGCAGCTCGTAGTCTACCCACAGACCGCCCATGGTGTAGTGGATGGCAGGGAAGATCATCATAGGATGATAGTACTCTACTCCGTCTACTGTCTTTGCGAGCTCGCCTGGGTTCACGTCGGTAATCTCCTCGTACATATCAAAGAGGTTGCCATAACGCTGGCGGATCTCGTCGATACCGAGACGCTGAATTGACTCAGAGAAGTCGAGGAACACGGCGAGGCCAGTGTTGTTCACGCCGAAGCCCTTGTCGCAACGCTCCTTGGCAGCGCGTGATGCCACGTCACGAGGCACGAGGTTACCGAATGCTGGGTAACGGCGCTCGAGATAGTAGTCACGGTCCTCTTCTGGTATCTCATAGCCCTGCTTTGTGCCTGCCTGCAGTGCCTTGGCGTCCTCAAGCTTCTTTGGCACCCAGATACGGCCATCGTTACGCAGTGACTCTGACATAAGGGTCAGCTTTGACTGGTTGGTGCCGTGTACAGGGATACATGTAGGGTGAATCTGCACATATGATGGGTTAGCGAACATCGCGCCCTTGCGGTATGCCTGGATGGCAGCTGTGCAGTTACAGCCCATAGCGTTTGTAGAGAGGAAGTATGTGTTGCCGTAGCCACCAGTAGCGAGTACCACTGCGTTTGCAGAGAAACGCTCGAGCTTACCGGTAACGAGGTTCTTGGCGATGATGCCGCGTGCGCGTCCGTCTACTATCACCACGTCCTCCATCTCGTAACGTGTGTAGAGCTTCACCTTGCCTGCCTGTACCTGGCGTGAGAGTGAAGAGTAAGCGCCGAGCAGCAGCTGCTGGCCTGTCTGTCCCTTTGCATAGAAGGTACGTGATACCTGTGCGCCACCGAATGAACGGTTGGCGAGCATGCCACCGTATTCACGTGCGAATGGAACGCCCTGTGCCACGCACTGGTCGATGATATTGTTTGATACCTCAGCGAGGCGATATACGTTAGCCTCACGAGCACGGTAGTCACCGCCCTTTACGGTATCATAGAACAGGCGGTATACAGAGTCACCGTCGTTCTGGTAGTTCTTGGCTGCGTTGATACCACCCTGCGCAGCGATAGAGTGCGCGCGGCGTGGTGAGTCCTGTATGCAGAAGTTGAGCACGTTAAAGCCCATCTCGCCGAGAGAGGCAGCGGCGCTGGCACCAGCCAGACCTGTACCGATAACGATGACGTCAAGCTTCAGTTTGTTCTTTGGGTTCACCAGGCGCTGGTGTGCCTTATAGTTGGCCCACTTCTCAGCTACTGGTCCCTCCGGTATGCGTGAATTTAATGTCTTTGCCATTTTGTCTTTTGTTTTGTTTGATGGTTACTCCGGCTTCCGTCCGCACGATGCGCAATCACTCATTGCCATGCCATCGGTCTGCCGAACGTTAAAGGATTAGCAGCAACCCATGAGGCTGCAGAGATAGTAGCATACCACTACTGCTGCGAAACCGAGGCAGAGCAGTGATACGTATGCGATGCCAATGACCTTCCAGCGGCAGAACCATGTCTTGCCATTGAGGCCCAGTGTCTGCAGCGCGCTCCAGAAACCGTGTGTCAGGTGGAACCACAGTGCTGCGATCCATACGAGGTAGAGCACTACATAGCCACCGTTGGAGAATGTCTGCTGAATCCAGTAAGCACCGTCAGCCGCATGACCGAGGTCGCCACACTGTGCCAGCTCCACGAGCATCATCTTTGCCCAGAAGTTGTAGAGGTGCACCAGCAGGCCTACGATTACCACGAGACCGAGCGCCAGCATGTTCTGGCTCGCCCACTCCACCTTGCCTGGCTTGTTCACCACTGCATAGCGCTCACTGCCGCGGGCAGCCTTGTTCTGCGCTGTGAGGATGAAGGCATAGACGATGTGAACCACTGCAAGGGCAGCAAGACCGAGAGTTGCAACCACTGCGTACCAGTTGGCGCCGAGCAACTCGCAGATCATGTTGTAAGCGTCTCCAGAGAAGAGGGCTACAACATTCATCGCCATGTGGAATGTTAAGAACAGGATAAGGCAGATGCCTGTTACGGACATCAACACCTTCTTTCCAATTGATGAATTAAATAACCACATAAGTTTTTTGTTTGTTGTTGATAAAAAAATTATTGTTAAAAAGGTTTTTCGTTTTTTCTTCCGGTGCTGCTACCTTCCTTCGGAACATACATGCACCACACACCATCACGCCTGTACACACGATAATGCACGGCGCGGGTACGCTTAATATGATGTCAGCAGCAAAATTAATACATTTTCACGAAAACGCAAAGTAAAAAACAAACATTTTGAGGAAAATTGCTTACTTTTGCATAATAAATTTTCAACATACGTAGTTTTAGCAACAAAATATCGCATTTTTCTCTATGGAGTTACATTATGACGTTGTGGTCGTAGGTGCAGGCCACGCTGGTTGCGAGGCAGCGCACGCCGCCGCCTCTCTCGGGGCGAGGACATGCCTCGTCACCATGGACATGAACAAGATTGCGCAGATGTCGTGCAACCCTGCCATCGGCGGCATCGCCAAGGGGCAGATAGTACGCGAGGTGGACGCACTCGGTGGCGGCACGGGTATCGTCACCGACGCCGCGGGCATACAGTTCCGCATACTCAACAAATCGAAGGGTCCTGCCATGTGGTCGCCACGAGCGCAGTGCGACCGCGAGCAGTTCATCTGGCAGTGGCGCAAGGTGCTCGACAACACTCCAAACCTCGACATCTGGCAGGACCAGGTGGAAGAGATTTTGGTTGATGGTTGTGGGTTATCGGTTGATGGTTGTAGGTCGGACAACGGTTGTGAGTTATCGGTTGACGGTTGTAGGTCGGACAACGGTTGTGGGTTATCGGTTGACGGTTGTAGGTCGGAAGGCAACAAAGGGACAGACCAACAACCTACAACCCAAAACCAACAACCAAACAACCAAAAACCAAAAACCAACAACCAAACAACCATCCGCGGTGTCCGCACCGTCTGGGGTGTCGACATCCTCGCCCCCTCCGTTATCATCACCGCTGGAACCTTCCTCAACGGACTGATGCACATCGGCAGAAAGATGGTACCGGGCGGACGCTGTGCCGAACCAGCTGCATTGCACCTCACGGAGAGCATCAACGCCATCGGCATCCGTTCCGACCGCATGAAGACGGGCACACCGGTGCGCATCGACAAGAGGTCGGTGCATTTCGAGGACACCACCATACAGCCGGGCGAGAACGTGACGTCCATGTTCAGCTACATGAACTCTCCTCTGCCGGCGGAAGACACAGGCAAGGTACTGCTCCCATGCTGGACTTTCGATACTACTCCCGAGTGCCACGAGATGCTGCGCTCTGGTCTGGCGGACTCCCCTCTCTACAACGGACAGATTCAGTCCATCGGTCCGCGCTACTGTCCGTCTATCGAGACAAAGCTCGTCACATTCGCTGGCAAGGACCATCACCCTCTCTTCCTCGAACCTGAAGGAGCGGACACAAACGAGATGTATCTTAACGGCTTCTCCTCTTCACTACCAATGGACGTGCAACTCAAAGCACTGCGTCTCATCCCTGCCCTGCGCGATGTGCGCATCTACCGTCCGGGCTATGCCATAGAGTATGACTTCTTCGACCCCACACAGCTCTCCCACTCTCTCATGTCGAAGAAATGCGACGGTCTCTTCTTCGCCGGACAGGTCAACGGCACCACGGGCTACGAGGAGGCTGCGGGTCAGGGCGTCATCGCTGGCATCAATGCCGCACTCTTCGCAGGGCGTAGCGGTGCGGGAGCTGACGTTGCCGACACGCACTTCTTCACGCTCCATCGCGACGAGGCATATATCGGCGTACTCATCGACGACCTCGTAACAAAGGGTGTCGACGAACCATACCGCATGTTCACCTCCCGCGCCGAATATAGGATACTGCTCCGACAGGATGATGCCGATGCCCGACTGACACGTCGCTCCCACTCCATCGGACTGGCGAGCAGCGAGCGCCTCGCTCATTTCGAGGAGAAGGAGCGTTTCGTCAACGACATCATCGACTTCTGCTGCAACACGAACGTCAAGCCGCGTCAGGTCAACGGTGCTCTCGAAGCTATCGGCTCCGCCCCACTCTCTGGCGGATGCAAACTCAGCGAACTGGTCGCTCGCCCCGGAGTCACCATCTCATGGCTCGCTGAGCAGCTACCAAGACTGCGCGAAAGAATCGCCGTCGCACCCAACCGCCACAAGGAGATTGCGGAGTCAGCGGAGATATTCCTAAAGTACCGCGGATACATCGAGCGCGAGCGAGTCACTGCCGAGAAGATGCACCGCCTGGAGAACATCCGAATCAAGGGCCATTTCGACTACGATTCCATCCAGAGTCTCTCCACCGAAGCACGCCAGAAACTGAAGGCGATAAACCCTGAAACACTCGCCCAGGCATCCCGTATCCCCGGTATCTCCCCCTCCGACGTCAACGTGCTTCTCGTACTGATGGGAAGATAACGTTCCACGTGAAACAGTTTACTTAAAGTTTTACTTGAACTAACCGTATAATCCGTTAGAAATCGGTAATTTACCCATATTTTGTTTCATGTGAAACATTAATGTTACACAAAAAAGCAATGACAAAGAAAGACAATGAAACACGCCTCGAAAGGCTCAAAAACATAGTACTCTCCATGCCCGAAAAGCCCGGTTCCTACCAGTATTACGATGCCGAGGGAACCATCATTTATGTGGGTAAGGCGAAGAACCTCAAGAGGCGTGTTTCGTCTTATTTTCACAAGGAGGTGGACAGGTTCAAAACCAAGGTTCTCGTATCAAAAATATGCGACATCACCTACACTGTCGTAAATACTGAAGAGGACGCACTCCTGCTCGAAAACGCCCTCATAAAGAAGTATAATCCGCGCTATAACGTGCTGCTGAAGGACGGTAAAACCTACCCTTCCATCTGCATCACAAACGAGCCATACCCCCGTATTCTGAAGACAAGAAACATAGTCAAAAAGCTCGGAATTTACTATGGTCCCTACTCTCATTTGGGGTCTATGTACACTATCCTTGACCTAATAAAAAAGCTCTATAAACCCCGCACTTGTCGGCTCCCGCTTACCAAAGAAAGCGCGATGAACGGGCATTACAAACCCTGCTTAGAGTACCATATTCACAACTGCGAAGCACCCTGCATAGGGGCGCAAACGTGGGAGGAATACCAGCAAAATATAGCGAAAGCACGCGAAATTCTCAAGGGAAATACACGCGTTTTGAGCGATTTGGTGTACAAGGAAATGATGGAAAAAGCGGAGAATCTACAGTTTGAGGAGGCTGAGAATCTTAAAAAACAGTACCTTCTGATAGAGCAATTCTGCGCAAAAAGCGAGGTAGTGAGCCATACAATCACCGACGTTGACGTGTTCTGCATCGATGACGACGAGGACAAAAACAACGCTTTCATCAACTATATGCACGTCACTAACGGCACCATAAATCAGTCCTTCACATACGAGTACAAGCGCAAGTTAGACGAGTCAGACGCCGAACTTCTTATCACCGCTATCATCGAGATAAGGGAGCGTTTTCGCAGCAAGGCGAAGGAGACGATAGTACCGTTTGAACTGGACTGGAAGATGGACGATACCACCTTTTTCGTACCGCAAAGGGGGGACAAATACCACCTTCTGGAGCTCTCGCAGATGAACTGCAAACAGTACCGATTCGACCGTCTGAAACAAGCCGACAAGCTCAATCCCGAGCAGAAATACACCCGTCTGATGAAGGATTTACAGACTAAATTAGGGCTTGAAAAGATGCCTTACACCATCGAATTATTCGATAATTCCAACATCTCCGGCACCGATGCAGTGGCAGGCTGCGTGGTATATAAAGGCATGAAACCATCGAAGAAAGACTACCGTAAATATAATATAAAAACGGTGGTAGGCCCCGATGACTACGCCAGCATGAAGGAGGTGGTAGGAAGGCGTTACCGTCGCTTTACGGAGGGGTATGAACCCGATGAAAAGGACGCAGAACAGGCGTTTCCCGACCTTATCATAACGGATGGCGGCATAGGTCAGATGAACATCGTTCGCGAGGTTATAGAAGACGAGCTGCACCTCCATATCCCCATCGCGGGACTGGCAAAAGACGACCGTCACCGCACCAACGAACTGCTCTTCGGTTTTCCTCCCAAGACGGTGCAGCTGAAGCCCGAGAGCGAACTGTTCCGCCTGCTGACGCAGATGCAGGACGAGGTGCACCGCTATGCCATCACCTTCCACCGAGAGAAGCGCTCCAAGCACGCCCTCCACAGCGAACTGGACGATATAAAAGGTATCGGACCGAAGGCATCCAAGGCTCTTCTCAAGGCGTTCAAGAGCGTGAAGCGCATCAAGGAAGCCGCCCTCGATCCCACCCGCTACAGCGAGCTGGAGGCAGCCGTAGGACCAGCTAAAACTGCTATAATAGTAGCTCATTTCAGCGGTCAGAAGTTCTGATTCCGCAGGGCAGGAATACAGGGCGCGGCAAGAGCTATCAAATCGCACCGCCAAAGATATCTAATCGCAGTGCCAAAGCTATCTAATCGCAAAGCGAAAGGATAGAAATAGGAATAACTATAAAAAAAATAGAAGCTATAGAAAAACTAGAAAGCCTAGGAAAACTAGAAAGCCTAGATAACCTAGGAAAACTAGGAATCCTATATTACCTAGAAAGCCTAGAAATCCTAGATAACCTAGATAGCCTAGAAATCCTAGAAAAACCTAGAGCTTCTAGAAAAAAAAACAAAAAAAACTATGGAAGAACTAAGAAAAATCATCGCCGAAAAGGCACTTCAGAACGACACCGACGAGGTGAAGCGTTTCCTCTTCTCATCAATGGACTTCACCACCCTTAAGTGTACCGACAGCGAGCAGTATGTCATGGCTTTCGTGGACCGCGTAAACAAATGGGACGACGAGCGTCCAGACCTGCCACACCCCTCTGCCATCTGCGTCTACCCCTGCTTCGCCAGCATCGTTAACGAATGCCTGGAAGTCGATGGCGTGGAGATAGCGTGCGTCAGCGGCTCTTTCCCCTCCTCTCAGACGTTCTTGGAGGTGAAGACGGTAGAGACCGCCTTGGCCATAAAAGACGGCGCTACAGAGATTGACATGGTGCTGCCCGTGGGCAAGCTGCTCGCAGGCGACGAGGAGGGCGTGACGGACGAGATACGCGAGATGAAAGCCGTCTGCGGTGATGATGTGCGCCTCAAGGTGATACTCGAAACAGGCTGTCTGAAGACCCCCGAGAACATACGCAAAGCCTCTTTCCTCGCCATGAATGCAGGAGCTGATTTCATCAAGACGAGCACTGGAAAGGAGGCTGTTTCAGCCACTCCCGAGGCGGCTTACGTGATGTGTCAGTGCATCAAGGAATACTTCGGTCAGACGGGCAGAAAAGTAGGTTTCAAGCCTGCCGGAGGCATCAATTCAAGCATGGATGCCATCATCTATTATACCATTGTGAAGGAGGTATTAGGCGAGGAATGGCTCTGCCACGACCTCTTCCGCATCGGTACCTCACGCCTTGCCGACGTGCTCCTCAGCGAGGGAATTTAAGTTAAGTATTAGTGATTAAGTATTAGTGATGAGGTAAGAGTGATTAAGTATTAGTGATTAAGTATTAGTGATTAAGTATTAGTGATGAGGTATTAGTGATTAAGTATTAGTGATTAAGTATTAGTGATGAGGTAAGAGTGCATTATGAATTACCCCGCTGTCCTTGTGCGCAGCCGTTTCTACGGCTGCGTTCTTTATCTATATGCAATGCAAAAGCCCCGCAACGGATGTCGCTGCAGGGCTTTTATTTAAGCATAAAGAAAGAAAACAGCAGCACTTCTCAAACTGATTATACCCTCAAAATAAAAGGAAAAATAGTTTGAAAAATGAAAATAAAACTGTAACTTTGCAACAAAAATATGAAGAGTTATGCAAGAAAAATTATCAACCATATACTTAAGAAACGGTCAGACAGCCTTACAGTATGTTACGAACCTGAAAGCAAAGTACAGGCAGATAGCGACCGAAGCGATATTAGAATGTTTGAGATTGGGATGTCCGCTCAACGACATGGAGATTACAGGAAAAGCACGAGAACTGCTGAGGAAGAGGAGAGTCTTCGGATAATAAATACAGCAAAAGAGCACGGACTGTACATCGACAAAAAGGAGTGGTACAAATTCGGTGACAGGCGCTCAAAAGACACGGGGGAAAGCATCGTCTACCTTAGCCACGATGAACTTTTCTTCACAAAAATCAAGTCACCATTTGCGAAAGGCGCTATAAAGGGAACCGTTCCTGCTGATATAATATACGAGCATCTCATACATAACATTCTTTTTCCGAATACGAGATACCGCTTCATCGGAATATCAGAGGATCTGAAAGGAATAAGAATCATACTGCAACAAAGGAACATAGGAAGAGGTTTCAGAGTTCCCACACAAGAACAAATAGACGATTTCCTCACTTATGTTCTCAAATTGAAAAAAGAAGACAACTATTTCTATGGCAACGAATATCTCTCCATTACCGATGTATCCAATTTAAGCGACAACGTACTTTTAGGAGATAACGGCGAGCTTTTCTTTATCGATCCTATCATCAAACTTAAGAAAAGTGCTATAGAAATACTGAACCATCTGTACATGACCATGTGCAAATGACCCATGCTTTACTCCCCCCCCCAAAAAAGCCCCGCAACGGATGTCGCTGCAGGGCTTTTCTCATAGGTTATGGTCATGTTATTTCGTACGCTCTATCACGAGGTCGAGATATGCCGTCAGAGCCGCCTTTACGCTGTCGTCTGACACTCGCTCGCCGATAAAAGAGAGGGCATCCTGATGTATCTCGTGCATCACTTTTTCTGCGTATTCTATGCCGCCGTTAGCCTTGGTAAATGCCACCAGACGGGCGATTTCATCGGCTGTAGCAGACTGCTCCTTCACCTTATGCGCTATCGCAGTCATGGCTTCATCACCAGTAGAGAGCAGGGCGTGGATGGCAGGGAGGGTCAGCTTGCCCTCAGCCATATCGTTGCCCGTAGGCTTGCCTATCTCCGCACTGTCGTAATAATCGAATATGTCATCGCGTATCTGGAACACTATGCCGAGGCGCTGACCGAAGAGGCGCGCCGCCTCCGTATCGCTCTCCGATGCCCCAGAAGAGATGGCTCCCATCACGCAGCATGCCTCGAAGAGCGCTGCCGTCTTCATCTTTATCACGTCATAATACGCCTCCTCGCTGATGCGCTCCGAGCCATTGCTCGTCATCTGCAGTATCTCTCCGTTGGAGAGCGTCTGACCGAGCTTCGCAAGGTACTCTACTATGATGTTGTTGTCCGCCTTCGCCACGTTCAGCAGGGCTGTAGAGAGGATATAGTCGCCTACCAGCACCGCCACTCTATTGCCGTAAACAGCATTGACACTCGCCTGCCCCCTGCGCTCCTCCGACTCGTCCACTATGTCATCGTGCACCAAAGAAGCGGTATGGAGCAGTTCCAGTCCCAGTGCGGCACGGTATGTAGTCTCCGTGATGTCACCGAAATTGCGCGCCATGAGCAGTATCAGCATAGGGCGCATGCGCTTTCCGGCACGCTGGCGAATATGGTTCAGCGCCATGGAGAGCTGTCCGTCGCTATGACTAAGGGACTCGGCAAACATGCTGTTGAACACCTCTAAGTTCCCCTCAATAGGCTTGCGTATTATGGATATATAGTCTTTCATGTATATATATTATAGTGCAAAATTACAAAAAAATCTTGGTTTTGCGTGCACTATATAGTCATATTTGGAAAATTATTAGTAATTTTACATCCTGTTACAGGTTTTGCCCACTGCGGCAAGGCTGATTTTCTCATTACAAAAGATAGCAAAATGTCCCAGAAACTGTTTCTTATTGACGCCTACGCATTGATATACCGTAGTTATTATGCCCTCATCCGCGCCCCTCGAATCAACTCGAAGGGGTTTAACACCAGTGCCGTCATGGGCTTCTGCAATACGCTCCACGAGACTTTGCAGAAGGAGAACCCCACGCACATAGCGGTGGCTTTCGACCACGGAAAGACGTTCCGCCACGAGGCTTTCCCTGCTTACAAGGCGCAGCGCGAGGAGACTCCGGAGGACATCAGGCTCTCGGTGCCCGTGATAAAGGATATACTAAATGCGTATCACATACCTATCCTCCAGGCTGACGGCTATGAGGCGGACGACGTAATCGGCACGGTGGCGAACATAGCAGCGCGCGATGGTATGGAGGTGTATATGCTGACGCCCGACAAGGACTATGCGCAGCTGGTGACGGACCATATCAAGATGTACCGCCCGAAGCACGGTGGCGGCTATGACGTGATGGGACCGGAGGAGGTCTGCGCCAAGTATGACGTGGAGAATACCGCCCAGGTCATTGACCTCCTCGGACTGATGGGCGACTCGGCAGATAACTTCCCTGGCTGCCCGGGCGTGGGAGAGAAGACGGCGGCGAAACTCATCAAGCAGTTTGGCAGCATCGATGGTCTGCTCGCCAATACCGACCAACTGAAGGGCAAGATGAAGGAGAAGGTGGAAGGTGCGGTGGAGGACATTAAGATGTCGAAGTACCTCGCTACCATCCGCACCGACGTGCCGATGGATATTGCACTCGACTCCATGGCTGTGCAACAGCCCGACGAACAGAAACTCAGCGAAATCTTCGCCGAACTGGAGTTCAAGAGCTTCGCTAACAGAATGCTTAACAAACCTAAGCCAGCGCAAAAAAGTGTTAATGTGCAGCTTGATTTGTTTGCCGCACAGCCGACCAACGATGCAGAAGAGATTAAAAACGCTGAGAAATCGCATTTTAATTCCAACGAAGTAAAATACATCCTCGTTGATAATGAGGAAGATATGATAAGCCTTTGCGGTCGTTTGAAAGACTCAAAAGAATTTGCTTTTGACACCGAGACGACCTCAACGAGTGCGATTGACGCAGAACTCGTAGGTCTGAGCTTCGCCATGACAGAGAAGGAGGCGTATTACATTCCCATACCCCCTACCCGACCCGAAGCGGAGAAGGTGGTGAACATTTTCCGCGAGGCATACGAGAGTGAGCAGCCGCTGAAGATTGCGCAGAACGCGAAGTATGACATCACGGTGCTCCGCAGCTACGGCATCGAGATAAAGGGCGAACTATGGGACACGATGATTGCCCACTACCTTATCAACCCAGAGCTGCGCCACAACATGGACTACATGGCGGAGACCCTGCTCAACTATGAGACCATACACATAGAGGAACTCATAGGACCGAAGGGGCGCGGACAGAAGTCCATGCGCGAGGTGGACATACTGAAGGTGAAGGACTATGCGGCAGAGGATGCCGACATCACCCTCCGACTGAAGCACGCACTCGAACCGATGCTCGAAGAGAAAGGGGCGGTAAAGCTCTTCCATGAAGTGGAGATGCCACTGGTGCCCGTGCTCGTGGAGATGGAGACCAACGGCGTGCTGCTCGACACCAAGGCGATAGCCGAGGTGGAACGTCTCCTGACGGAACGCGCCAAGAATACGGAGCAGGAGATCTACGCACTGGCAGGCGAGGAGTTCAACATCGCATCGCCACGACAGGTGGGCGACATCCTCTTCGGCAAAATGCAGATTGTGGAGAACGCCAAGAAGACGAAGACGGGACAGTACGTGACGAGCGAGGAGGTGCTGCAACAGCTCAGCGCCAAGAACCCTATAGTGGAGAAGATACTGGACTATCGCGGACTGAAGAAGCTCCTCGGCACCTACGTGGCTGCGCTGCCTAAGTTGATAAACCCTCGCACGGGGCATATACACACCTCCTTCAACCAGTGCGTCACCGCTACGGGCCGCCTCTCCTCCTCTGATCCTAACCTGCAGAACATACCCGTACGCACGGAAGACGGCAAGGAGATACGCCGCTGCTTCATACCCGAAGAGGGCGAGATGTTCTTCTCCGCCGACTACAGTCAGGTGGAGCTGCGCATCATGGCGAGTCTCTCTGGCGATGAGAACATGATTCATGCCTTCGTCAGCGGACAGGATATCCATGCCGCCACGTCAGCGAAGATATATCATAAGGACATCAGCGAGGTGACGAAAGACGAGCGACGCAAGGCGAAGAGTGCCAACTTCGGCATCATCTACGGCATCTCCGCCTTCGGTCTGGCGCAGGGGCTGAACATAGACCGCCGCGAGGCTAAAGAGCTGATAGACGGCTACTTCCAGACATTCCCGAAGGTGATGGACTTCATTGCCAACGCCAAGAAGCTGGCGGCGGAGCGTGGCTACGCCGAGACGCTGATGGGACGCCGCCGCTACCTGCCCGACATCACGTCGCGTAACGCCACGGTACGCTCCTTTGCCGAGCGCAATGCGGTGAACGCTCCTATACAGGGCACGGCTGCCGACATCATGAAGGTGGCGATGATTCGCATCCACAACCGCATGAAGGCTGAGGGACTGCACGCCAGAATGATTCTCCAGGTGCATGACGAACTCAACTTCTCTGTGCCGATGGCAGAACGCGACCAGCTGGAACGCCTCGTGATGGAGGAGATGCAGAATGCCGTGAAGCTCGCCGTGCCGCTCGTGGCGGACTGCGGATGGGGCAAGAACTGGCTCGAAGCGCATTGATAGGTTAGGGGGTTGTGGGTTAGGTTAGGGGTTGTGGGTTGTAGGTTGTGGGGCTGTCCCCGCAGCCCTCGCTATCCTCGTGCGCTGTCGTTTCGACGGCAGCGTTCCATAGGCAGGTTAAAACCTGCCCTCCCAGTGCCATCCCCAACCCAAAAGACTCAAAACCTACAACCCAAAACCACCCTACCCTACAACCACCCTACCCTACAACCACCCAACCCACAACCACAAAACCAATGAAAACAATTACAACAATAACCTCCCTCCTGCTCCTCGCCGCCACCGCCACAGCACAGGACTACTCCAAGATGTCATGGCAGCTAAGCCGCTTCGTGCACGATAACAGCACCGCTGCGAAAGTAAAAAGTTTCACGGGAAACAATCCCAAGAACCTCGTAATGTTAGTGCAGGGCGATGAAGAGGCACTGCAGGGACAGTGTCTGCGCCACCAGGGCGACCTGCACATAGTCAGCATGCCTGTAAGCAATATTGCCCCTCTCTCTGAGGACAGTCGCATAAGGCGCATGGAGGTCAGTTTCACCAAGCCTACAGCCCTCAACTACGAGGCTGCCAGCCGCGTGGGAGTGACATCTATATGGAGCGGCACCGCCCTGCCCCACGCCTTTGACGGCACGGGAGTAGTGGTAGGCGACGTGGACATAGCGCATGACTACACCCACCCCGCATTCCGCTCCACAAAGGATGGCAGACTGCGCATTACGAGGGTGTGGGACCTGCTTGACGTACATGAGGGCGACAAGCCCGACAGCAATAGCCCGTTTCCTATTGGCGTGTTCCTCAACGACACCACGGAGATACTCCGCAAGCAGTGTAGCGTGGACAGCGAACTGCTCAACCATGGCACACACACCACCGCCACCGCTGCCGGCTCAGGATGGGGAACGGCATTCAGCGGCATGGCACCCGAGGCGGAACTGTACCTCACCTCCGTGACATGCGGCGACAACACGCCGCTCATCCCTGAGGACATGCAGCAGTATTACACCCAGGAGCTTACACTGCTCGCCTACCAGAACATCTATGACTATGCCGACTCCATAGGCAAGCCGTGCGTCATAAACTACAGCATGGGGGCGACACCCGACATCACCGATGGCGATGCACTCTTGCAGACCTACATGGAGAGGATGCTCGGACCGGGCAAGGTGTTCGTGGCGAGCGCAGGAAACAATGGCATAAACAACTACAACTATTACAAGTTGACAAAAAAGGGCGAGACCTGCGGCGGAATGCTCACACAACGTCTCACTGATAGCGAGGAGATAGACCTGCGCATAAAGACCAAAGGCACACTGACACTCGTCATAAAAGGTCATGACGCTGATGGCAACACCACTTCGGAAAGGCAACTGACGCTGGACTGCGTGAGGGACGGTGACGGCGTGAAGAGCCTCTCGGGGTCGCTGCAGGGCTATGACTGGAATATTTTCCAGAATGAGGATATACTTGATAATCTGACTATTACGGTGTATCCTGGTATCTGCGGTCTGGACGAGGAGTACGTGGGTTACGATGTATTCATGGTCAAAGGCAACAAGGATTTTGACGAGGGTCGCTACACCATAGAGGTGACGAACAATGAGGATGCCGTGACGGAGCTGTCCGTCCAGTCCGACATGGTGCGCGCTTGCGACACTGCCGACGGTTCTCTTGCGGGTTGGCAGCAGGGTGGCACTATCCTCTCTCCCGGCTCGCTGCCGAGCGTCATAACCGTGGGTGCCACGTCATGGCACAACAGCGTGAAGAACATTGAGGGCAAGGACATACGCTTCCCTGCCGGAGAGGGCGGCGAGAGGGCTTCCTTCTCCTCCGTAGGACCTACGCTCGACGGTGCCACGAAGCCCGACATCTCGGCTCCCGGCAACCTGCTATCATCGGCTATGAACAGCTTCACGGAAGAGCCTTACTCCTACAACTTCACGGAAGCGACCACGCTTGGCGAAAAGACATACTATTACACAGCCGAGTCTGGCACCTCCATGGCGGCACCCGTAGTCACGGGCACCATAGCCCTGTGGCTGCAGGCGGACCCCACGCTGACGCCAGAGCGCATAAAGGAGATTTTTGCCAAGACGGCACGCCATACGGACCCGTCACTCTCCTACCCTAACAACTACTATGGCTACGGAGAGATTGATGCCTATGCCGGACTGCTGGAGGTGCTGGGGCTCAGCGGCATCAGCGGTCTGTCAAAGCAGATGGCAACCCGCGCCACCGTGCGCCCTGCCGCTGACGGCAGCATAAGCATCACGCTGGCGGAGGAGGCTGCCTCTCCCCTCGCCTGCCGCATATACTCTGCTGACGGCAGACACGTAAAGAGCGTCACACTGCCGCAGGGCACTACCACATACCGCATTGACGCTGAAGGCGTTAAAGGCATAGTGGCGGTGCAGATAGACGGCCTCGGCAGCACGCTCGTGCGACTGTAAGAACGACATAAAACATATAGAGAAAAATGAGAAAGATACGACAATTTATAAGTCTTCTGCTATGCTTCCTGCTGATGTCAGCCATCGCCGTGATTAACTCTGGCAAATGGTTCGGCATTGACTTCCGCGAGAGCACACAGCAGACAGAGACGAGGAATGACACCATCTATCATCAGGCAGACGGTTCGGAGGTAATCAACACCACCTATCTCGCCAAGGACGTGATGGGCTATGGCGGACCCGTGCCGCTGAAGATAACCATACAGGACAATACCATCATCAATATCCAGGCTCTGCCTAACGACGAGACACCGGAGTTCTTTGCCTCTGCCGCCGTGATATTCGAGAAATACAAGGGCAAGAGCGTGGACGATGCTGTGGTTAACAAGGTGGATGCCGTATCGGGCGCCACGTTCTCCTCACGCGCCATCACCGACAATGTGCAGCGCGCCATGGAGTATTACCAGCGGGCGGAAAGAGTGAAGAATACGCAGTATGCGCACCACAGCGACCCCACCACCGTCTCTGCCATCCTGGTGCTGCTGCTGGCTGCCATCGTGCCACTGTTCACCAAGAACAAGAAGGTGCGCACGGTACAGCTGCTTCTCAACGTGGGCGTGCTCGGATTCTGGTGCGGAGCGTTCATGTCATACACGTCAATACTCAACTTCCTGACCAACGGCATCAACTTCGCGAGCCTTCCCGTGGCTGTACTCAGCGTAATAGTGACCTTCCTCTACCCTCTCTTCGGCAAGAAGTCATACTACTGCACGCACGTCTGTCCGTTCGGTTCGCTGCAGGCATTAGCAGGCAAGTGCAACCACCACAAGTGGCATCTCACGCCCCATCAGGCTAAGCGTCTCGACCTCATGCGCAAGGTGCTGTGGGCGGTACTCAACATCTGTCTCCTTACGGGTGTATGGATTACGTGGGTTGACTTCGAGCCATTCACCGCCTTCATCTTCCAGTCGGCATCTGTGGTGTCAATAGTGATAGCAGCGGTGTTCACCGTGCTGTCGTTCTTCATCTCGCGCCCTTACTGCCGCTTCGTCTGCCCTACCGGCACACTGCTGAAGTATTGCCAGAGGGGGGGGTAAAATGACTTAGGGCAGACAGGTTCCTCCTGTCTGCCCTTTTCTTATACAATCTACAATTCGCTGTAAAATCTCTATCCAACCCTCAAAAATCAAGGATATTAACTTTATTTAACCACATTACAGGGGGGGGGGACAATTATTTTATTACCTTTGCAACATACTCTTTAATTTTCAAATACCCATTAATTCTTAAATATCCTAAGCAAAACATTCTGCATTCCTCAAGAAAAAAGACCAACTGATTGACAAGCCTCCGCTTGCAGAATCACACAAGTAACAACAGTCATTGGGGGCATGACTACCTATACCGAGACAAGCTATGAAAAAGAAGTTTATCTACACGATGCTGTTACTGGCATCACTATCATTTTCCGTAACTTCATGTTGCGACGGTGGGGACATCATCGGTGAAGAAAACACGCCACCTGCCGAACAGCCTGCAGAGGAGCCACAGCACTTCTATTCTATAACGAATGTACCTGATGGCTACAACACTGGTCTGGTGAACGAGAATGACAACAACATCTACTTTGTAGCCGATGAGAACGGCAACGGCACAGGCAACGTGAGGAGAGTCAACTTCGTTCTGAACAACGGTGGAGAGGACAGCGCCAACGGTGTCGCTATATTCTCAAGCAACAAGGTGCGAAGCATGACCATCAACAGTGTGACCTACACTTTCTCCATTAATGCAGACAACAAGATTGACGTAGCCGTAACGAAAAACAACGTCACGGAGCTGTACACCAACGTGGCTGACGCAAGCTTGATAGACATTGCAGACTCTAACAACAAGCTGGCGGCAGCATTCATGGGTATCGGCAACACGACAGACATCATAACGAACGTCAACGGACTCATAAGCAACAATTCAGCGCTGTATGAGTACATCACCTCTCTGCAGAAGTATCTTGCAAGCCTTAAAGGCGACTCAGGATGGCTCGGCAATGCTGACAACTCTGGCTCACTGGCAAGCAATCCGACCGACAAGAGGGTGGACTACGACAATGAAGAAATCAGCAGCACTGACAGCGAAGCTGACAACAACACCAACAGCGGCAACGGTGCCGTAGTATCAGGTAAGGGCAAGCTGAAAGCCACACTGACATGGTTCTTCGAATCTGACATTGATCTGCACGTATACGAACCAGATTACACTGGCTACAAGGGACATATATACTATGCAGACAAAGAAAACTCTTTTACTGACGGTTATCTTGACATAGACAACAGAATAGGATATTACATCAATCCTACCACCAACGAAACTAACCGAAACCTTGCTGCCGTAGAGAACATCTACTGGAAGGAGTCTCCTAAGGACGGTGTGTACAAACTGTATCTCGACAACTACAGTCATATACGCGGTGGCAAATGCAACCTTTCCGTCTACAAGGACGGCAAGTCTATCTACAACGCTGATATAGATTTGGACACGAACGATAGAGCCAGATACATCATCTCTGTCCGTATGCCAGAGGGTGAGATTATCACCGACGAGACCGTAACACGCAGCGGAAGCGGCTTTGACGCATACTCACTGCCAAAGAAGGACAATTCTGCCTTCAAGGTGTTCTAAAACAGACTATAACACATAATGACATAATTCGGGGGCAATGCGGATACAGACACCGCAAGACCGCAAAGGACGTCATGAGCATAATGCTTGCGCTCTGCCGTGGATGCAGCCTTTGTCTTGCCTACAAGCTCCTTGGCATATTCCGTCAACTGCTTTTTCAGCGTATCAAGACTATAGCCGTTTGGTACTTCTAATGATACGTTTATAGTTGTCTGCATAACGTATGGATATTAAGTTAGTGTTCTTATATGTGCAAAGGTTAACAGTTTTTCTCTAACATCCAAATTTTCTTTCTTATAAAAAACAAAAAGGTGGGGACGCATGGTCGTATATACACCATGTGTTCCCGCCTGCTGTTTACTCTTAACAATCAACTCTCTTGTATCAGCCATTTCCATACAGGCAACACCTCTATGTTTTTACCGTTCATTTCTACAGTTTCCTCCGTGTCATAGCTCAGAATCAAGAGGCGGTCACAGTCCAGGACATTGGAAAGTTTTATCAGTGCGGAACTTTCTCTCTGCCACGTCTCGCCAGTTTTGCGTGGATTATAACTTACCTGTATAGCCATAGCTGCTTCTGGAATATAGAAATCCACCTCAATGTTCCTATTATAGAAAAAAACCTGTTCGTCTACACCATAACGTCGAAAGAGTTCCATCGCAACCATATTCTCCAAGAGAGAAGTATCTACATCCAACGCCAGAATACTGATGATGCCATTATCTACAAAATAATACTTTGGGTTGGTCTCACGGTTTGTCAGATTGTCTGCAATGTTCTTGACCGGATATATCAGAAAAGCATCCTTTGAATACTCCATATAATTGATAAGGGTAGCTTTTCCCAACTTCGCACCCGTAGAGGCTATGATATTGGCAAGACGTGTAAATGAAACTGGCTGTTTGACACTTTCTGCCATCTTTCTGAAAAGAATGCGAAGCGAGAAAAGATTTCCAATCCTGTTACGAGCTGCAATGTCGCCTATATATATTTTATGATAGACGCTGTTAAGATAATCTCTTTTGGACGCTAAACGGGCACCCTCTGGAAAACCTCCGTAACGGAAATACTCAGCAAAGTATCTCTGCACATCAGCCCTTCCAGAAGTCGTGGCAAGAGCAAGGGCGTTGCATGGGATACTGTTGGCTGACAAGTATTCACAGAAACTATATGGCAGGATGTGCCTACTGATGTATCTGCCGCCTAATGTGGTTGCCACATCGCTACTGAGCATTTTTGCATTGCTTCCCGTTATATAAACTCTGTACTTGTTGTCTGCCAGCCGCCTGGCGAACTTTTCCCATCCCTCGATGATTTGTATTTCATCAAGAAACAATATCGGTCTGCTGGCAGACATCATTCCATGAACCTCAAGAATAAGATTAAGCTCTTGTGCTGTCATTCCCATGAGACGTTCATCCTCAAAGTTGATATACAGCATAGAATCCCAAGTCATGCCTTTTCTCAAATTCTCCTGTATCTGCTGGTACAACAGAAAAGACTTGCCGGCTCTACGAACGCCAACAAGAACATAATTGGCGAATTCTTCCATCGCGATTGTGCGATGCACTATCTGCTGGCGCTCTATCTCATGTCTGTTCTCTAAAAGAATTTCTTTTATAGTCTCACTCTGTATCATTCCTTTTTGTTTTGTTCACAAAACAAAGTTATAACTTTTTTGTTTCATGAACAAAACAATATGAACGATTATGCACTTTTTTAACTAAAATTGTGTATATGCTGTTTACATAAAAGCATGAAGAATCTGAGAAGGCGCACAGCCCGTGACAATACTTTATCACGAACCGTGCGTCCCCGCCAACTATTAACTATTAGTTATTCACTATTAACTATTCCATCACCATTCCCTTCTTAGTAGGCGGAATGTTCTTTATACTGCCGTCAGCGTTATACTCCATCGGCTCTGCTATGACGGAGCGGCTGTAGCTGGTGCCGTCAGAGAGGCCGCCGTTGTGGGAGAAGAATATCCACTTGCCCTTGAACTGCACAATGGCAGGGTGCGTGGTGTTGCTGTTGCCCGCTATCTCGCTGATAACGCCCATCGGGGTGTAAGGCCCGCCAATGTTGTCTGCCACAGCGTATGCTATCTTCTCTGGCCACTCGCTGGCATAGGTGAGGTAGTACTTGCCGTTATACTTGTGCATCCACGGAGCCTCGGTGAAGTTCGGCACATTGATGCGGTGCACCTCGCCGTCAATCTCCGTCATGTTGTCCTTCAGCTTGGCGTAGTAGCACTCGCGGTTGCCCCAGATGATGTAAGGCGTATTGTCATCGTCAATCAGTATGGCAGGGTCTATGCACGCCCAACTGTGCTTGGAGTCGAAGCAGTCCTTGTTGGTCAAGAGCGGCTTGCCCAGGGCATCCACATAAGGGCCTGTTATCTTGTCGCTTACCGCCACACCGATGCCGCACCAGTTGGTGGATACATACCAGTAGTACTTGCCGTTGCGCTTAGCCACATGGCCTGCGTACGCCTGCTTGCTCTTCGCCCACGGGAACGCCTCTATGTTGAGCGGTGAGGGATATTCCGTCCAGTGCTTCATGTCGGTGGTGCTATAGAGCAGCCAGTCGCGCATCACGTAGCCCTTCTGGTTGCCCTCGGCGTCATGGCCGGCAAAGAGCCACAGCGTATCGTTCTCCACGAGCACGGCAGGGTCGGCGGTGTGCTTGTCGCGGATGATAGGGTTGCCATCGCTCACGAAGTCGTGCTTCAATACATAGCCCCACTTCTGCTGCACGCGCTGCAGCTCGTCGGCAGTAACAGACATCACGGTGCCGTGGCGCGGGAAGAAGTTCTTGTTGAACGACTGCGGCTTAGTGGTGAAGGTCTTTAGGTCTCGGGAGGTCTGGTATTCATAGCGTCCACTGCCGTAGAGGTCATACATCATCACATACTCGTCCTTGTCGTTGAGCTTGAAGACTCCGCTGCCCTCCACGCCCGTTCTTGTATTGGCGTAGGCATCGATGAACTTGAAGTCCTCCTTCCACTTGCCAGAGGTAAGGCTCTTGGAGGTAGCCTGCTGTATGCCGTTCTGTATCTCCTTGCCATTGGCATCCTTGATGTTGCCCTTGTAGAAAAGGTGATAGGTGCCGTTGCGGTAGATGATATCATTGTCTATAGAGCCGTACTTAGCAGAGAAGAGCACCTTCGGCTCGCTCTCAAAGGCGGTGAAGTCCTTGTTGGCATAGGCGTAATAGGTGATGAGCGACTTGCGTCCGTCGCCAGTGCGCTGCAGGGTGAAGTAGATCATGTACTTCTTCGCCTTGTTGTCATAGATGGTCTGCGGCGCCCATACCCAGTAGGCGTCCTTGAAGGCGGGCCAGTCCTTGCCCAGGTTTATCTTGGAGTGGGTCCACGTCACGAGATCCTTTGACTTCATCAGCACTATGCCAGGGTTCTCCTTCCATCCGTTCTTCACGGTGTTCATGTCCGTAGCCACTATGTAGTACTGCCCGTCCTCGCCGCGCAGGATGTGTGGGTCGCGTATGCCTCCGCTCTCGCTGATGCTGTCGCTCATCACTACGGGTTTTCCACTGTTGAGGGCATACCAGTTCTTGGCATCCTCGCTGACGGCAAAGCGCAGGTGCTCCTGCAGCCTGCCCTCTCCCCTACCCTCGAAGTAGGCAAAGAGGTAGCCGGCATACTTCTGTGGTGCTGCTTTCTTCACTGTCTTAGCCTGAATAGGCGCAAGCGTGGCAAGTGCCATCGCTAATGTAAGAAGTCTTTTCATGTTCTGTTTTTTATATGCCTAGGTTATAAAATGATACTGTTACTGAATACGTATGACTGGTGCTTTCTACTTATTATTTATGCGCAGGATTTTTCCCAACTACGCAAAGTTACTGTTTTTATTCGATAGCTGCAAATAAAAGTAAGCACTTTTATTCGATGACAGCGAATAAAGCACGTCTGCCCCACCCCTCTCACCACGGGAGCGATACTATAGTACGTGCGCATTATCATGGGCAAAATTTGTGCAATCCAGCTTTTTGTTGTAACTTTGCACATTGGAGTAGTCTGTAAGTACGATAAATACCACACTGCTATCAAACACAAACAACTGAACAACCACGATGACAAGAAACGAGATTCTCGACATAATGAGGGAGCGCATCCTCATACTCGATGGCGCTACCGGCACATACCTGCAACAGCTCGCACTTACGGAGGAGGACTTCCGGGGCGAACGCTTCAAGGACCATGGCGTGCCGCTCAAGGGATGTAACGACGTGCTCTGCCTTACACAGCCGCACATCATAGAGCGCATGCACCGCGACTACATAGAGGCGGGGGCGGACATCATAGAGACCAACTCCTTCAACTGCAACTGCTTCTCACTGGCTGACTATGCCCTGGAAGACCTTGTATATGACATCAGCAAGGCGGCGGCAGAGTGCGCCCGCCGCGCCGGAGCTCGCATAGTGGCAGGCTCCATAGGTCCTACAAACCGCACGGCGTCAATGTCGGCTGACGTGAACAACCCCGCACAGCGCGAGGTGACTTTCCAGCAGCTCTACGACACCTACCGACTGCAGGCTAAGGGACTGCTTGACGGCGGCGCCGACGTAATGCTCGTGGAGACTATCTTCGACACGCTCAACGCCAAGGCTGCCATCAAGGCCATTGAAGACCTCGGTGCAGAACTGGGCGTGGACATCCCCATAATGTGCTCTGGCACACTCTCTGACGCCTCTGGCCGCACACTGTCTGGTCAGACGGTAGAGGCGTTCGTGGCTTCGCTCACACACGGCAACCTGCTCTCCATAGGTCTCAACTGCGGTTTCGGTGCACGTCAGCTGCTGCCATGGCTGCGCCGCATAGCGCAGATAGCACCATGCCCAGTATCGGTACACCCTAATGCGGGTCTCCCTAACGTAATGGGCGGCTATGACGAGACACCCGAGACTTTCGCAGAGGCAGCGGAGGAGTTCCTCGCTTCGGGCGAAGCGGAGGACGGCAGCCACCACAGTCCAGTGAACATTTACGGCGGATGCTGTGGCACCACGCCACAACACATCAAGGCACTGGCCGAGGTGGCAAGGAGACACTCCCCTCGCCCACTGCCGCAGGACAAAATGGTTGTGGGTCAAGAGGTTGTAGGTTGTAGGTCGGAGTCCAAACAACTAAACAACCAAACAACTAAACAACTAAACAACCAAACAACAACCCTCAGCGGACTGGAGCCACTGAAGCTGTGCAAGGAGACTGGCTTCGTAAACGTGGGCGAACGCACCAACGTGGCGGGCTCTGCCAAGTTCAAGCGACTGATACAGGAGAAGAAGTATGACGAGGCTCTCTCCGTGGCGCGCAACCAGGTGGACAACGGTGCGCAGGTAATCGATGTCTGCATGGACGATGGTCTCATTGACGGCGTGGAAGCCATGACCACCTTCCTCAACCTCATTGCCTCCGAACCTGAGATAGCACGTGTGCCAGTGATGATCGACTCCTCTAAATGGGACATCCTCAAGGCTGGTCTGCAGTGCGTGCAGGGCAAGAGCATCGTTAACTCCATATCCCTTAAGGAAGGCGAAGAGAAGTTCCTCGCCAAGGCACGTTACGTACACTCCATGGGTGCGGCAGCGGTGGTGATGCTCTTTGACGAGAAGGGACAGGCAGACACTTACGAACGTAAGGTCAGCGTGGCGCGACGCGCCTACAAACTACTGACTGCCAACGGTTTCCCTGGTGAGGACATCATCTTCGACCCTAACGTTTTAGCAGTGGCTACAGGCATGCCAGAGCATGACGACTACGGCAGAGCCTTCATCGAAGCATGCCGCACCATTCACACGGAGATGCCTGAGACACACCTCTCGGGCGGCATTAGCAACCTCAGCTTCTCCTTCCGTGGCAACAACGTCATTCGCCAGGCCATGCACTCCGTATTCCTCTACCACGCTATGCAGGCGGGACTCGACATGAGTATCGTCAATCCTGCCATGACCACTATTTACTCTGACATTCCAGAGGATATGCTCAAGGCAGTGGAAGACGTGGTGCTGAACCGCGACAGCGGTGCCAGCGAGAGGCTCATTGACTTCGCCCAGGCTTACAAGGAGGCGGAGGACGCACGCAAGGCTGCTGGCGATGGTGCCGCCAAGGGTGCGAAGGCACAGGACGACTGGCGCTCTGCCCCACTCCACGACCGTATCTCCCACGCCATGCTCAAGGGCATCACGGACCATATAGAGGCAGACACCGAAGAGGCCTACCAGCAGGAAGGCTCCGCACTCGGAGTGATTGACAATTTCCTCATGCCTGCCATGGAGGAAGTGGGCGAACTCTTCGGACAGGGCAAGATGTTCCTGCCGCAGGTGGTGAAGTCAGCACGTGTAATGAAAAAGGCCGTGGCAGTACTTGAACCGTACATGAAAGCAGGTTCAGTGGTTGATGGTCAAGAGGTTGAAGGTTGTGGGTCGGAGTCCGATAACAGTCAACCAAACAATCAGACAACCAAACAACCAAACAACCAGTCAACCATCCTCATGGCCACCGTCAAGGGCGATGTGCACGACATAGGCAAGAACATCGTGGGTGTAGTGACACAGTGCAACGGCTACAACGTGATGGACCTCGGCGTGATGGTCGATACCGACGTCATCATCAATGCCGCCAAGGAGCACAACGCTGCCGTGATAGGACTGAGCGGACTCATCACCCCATCGCTCGACGAGATGATCAATGTGCTGCGGGCACTGCGCCGCGAGGGCATGACTACACCGGTGTTGGTGGGCGGAGCCACCACCTCCACACTGCATACAGCCGTGAAGATGGCACCAGAATATCCCGACGGCGTGGTAATCCAGGTGCGTGCCGCTGCTGACAATCCTGCCATCATACGCCGTCTGTTAGCCGCTGACAGTCAGCAGTATATAGCAGAACTGAAGGCGCAGCAGCGCATCATCCGCGACAACTATCTGCACGATGAAGCCATGAAGAAGCCTCTGCTCCCCCTGGAGGAGGCACAGCACCGCCGCCACGTGAAGAAGGCGGAGGAAGTAGCAGTGCCTGATGCCGCTGCACTGCGCCCAATACATACCGATAACCACTCACTCTTGCACCCTAAGAGCGGCTGCTTATGCTGCGACCCACTGGTGCCGCTCATCAACTGGAACTTCTTCTTCTCCGCATGGGGACTGAAAGGTCATTTCCCAGAACTGCTGGAGGACAAGGAGAAGGGCGAGGAGGCACGCAAGCTCTATCGCGACGCGCAACAGCTGCTTGACAAGGTGATACGCCTCCGCATATTGCGCCTGCAGGTGTTCGCACAGATTCTGCCAGCATACTCTGAGGGTGACGACATCATCATAACAGACTCAAAGGGTAGGGAGCACCGCCTACCAATGCAGCGCTCACTGCGCGACGAGCCTGAGACGAAGTGCCTGGCAGACTATGTGATGCCACGGAAGAGTGGGGAAGAGACCCCTCAAGACTGGCTCTGCCCGTTTGTGGTAAGTGCTGGCGTAGGACTGGCAGAGATGCAGGAGCGTTACCGCGCCGATGGCGATGAGTATCACGCCATCATGCTGAAGCTCCTTGCCGACCGTCTGACGGAGGCTATGGCAGAGAAGCTATCCATCGACATCCGCGACACGCTCCACTGGGGCAAGAAGAACATCCGCATGGCATTCGGCTACGGCAGCTGTCCCGACCACGCCTTAAAGCGACAGGTGTTCGACATCCTCGGAATAGGGGAGGAGACAGGTCTCTCCCTGACAGACAATAACATGATCAACCCGGGCGAAAGCATCTGCGGCGTGATGTTCGCCAACAGCCCAGAAAAGTTCTTTACAGTTGAATAGTTGGGTTCTAGAACCCCTAGAATTCCTAGCCCCCCTAGAACTCCTAGAACCCCTAGAACTCCTAGCCCCCCTAGAACCCCTAGAAAAAAAACAGCATGAAAATCATCGACATAATAACCACCGCCAAGGAGTCGGGCAAGGCCCGCTTCTCCTTCGAGCTGCTGCCACCGCTGAAGGGTGACGGCCTTGACAAGATATTCGGCGCCATAGACCGCCTCGTGCCATACAATCCCGCCTTCATCAACGTGACATGTCACCGCGAAGAGATTAAGTACACCGAGCGTCCCGACGGTCTGATACAGAAACACGTGATGCGCCGCCGCCCCGGCACAGTGGGCGTATCGGCAGCCATCAAACAGAAGTATAACATAGAGGTAGTGCCTCATCTCATCTGTGGCGGACAGTCACGCTATGACATCGAAGACACCCTGATAGACCTCGACTTCCTCGGCATACAGAACGTGCTGGCACTGCGCGGTGACGCCATGCCGGGAGCACACCGCTTCGTGGCTAACAAAGACGGCCACGCCCATGCCGACCAGCTCGTAAAGCAGATTATCGACATGAACCAGGGCATATTCATCGACGGCGAGCCTAACACTCATCACCATACCGACTTCTGCATCGGCGTGGCTGGCTATCCAGAGAAGCACGTGGAGTCGCCCAACGCCCTGACCGACATGGGTTACCTCAAACAGAAGGTGGACGCCGGAGCAGAGTATATCGCCACCCAGATAAGCTACGACACCGAGGCACTGCTGCGCTTCCGCGACACCTGCGAGAGGGTAGGCATCAACGCCCCCATACTGCCGGGTCTGAAGCCATTCGCCACCAAGACACAGCTGACGGTGCTGCCGCAGACATTCGCCGTGGATCTGCCACAGGAACTGGTGGAGCGCGTATCTGCCTGCAAGGACAACGACGAAGTGAAGAAAGTAGGAGTGGAGTGGGCGATAGCACAAGGCGAACGCCTGCTGAAGGAGGGCTTCCCCGTGCTGCACTTCTACACCATGACAAGAACCCAGCAGGTGGAGGAGATAGTAAAGGCATTAGGACTGTAGGATAGGGAGCTGGTTGGTTATAAAAATATAGGAAGCCTAGGAATCCTAGAAATACTAGGAATCCTAGAACACCTAGAACACCTAGAAAAAACCTCAACCAAACAACAAGACAACTAAAAAACAAAACAACCAATATGGCATTAAAATGTGGCATAGTAGGTCTGCCTAACGTAGGCAAGTCTACTCTTTTCAACTGCCTCTCAAGCGCAAAGGCGCAGGCAGCAAACTTTCCTTTCTGTACCATCGAACCTAACGTAGGTGTCATCACCGTGCCCGACGAGCGTCTCACCAAGCTCGCTGAGATAGTACACCCTGGCAGGATAGTCCCTGCCACCTGTGAGATAGTGGACATCGCTGGACTCGTGAAGGGTGCCAGCAAGGGCGAGGGACTCGGCAACAAGTTCCTCGGCAACATCCGTGAGACTGACGCCATCATCCACGTGCTGCGCTGCTTCGAGGATGAGAACATCACACACGTAGACGGCACAATAGACCCTATACGCGACAAGGAGATTATCGATACGGAGCTTCAGCTCAAAGACCTCGAGACCATAGAGACACGCCTTGCCAAGACCGCCAAGGTGGCTTCTACGGGCAATAAGGACGCAAAGGTGGAACTAGCAGTAATGACCGCCTACAAGGAGGCACTGGATGCCGGCAAGAACGCACGCACCGTGGAGTTCGACTCCAAGGAGGAGCAGGAGGCTGCCAAGAACCTCTTCCTCCTCACCAGCAAGCCCGTGCTCTACGTATGTAACGTGGACGAGAACTCAGCCAAGGACGGTAACGAGTGGACCCGTAAGGTAGAGGAACTCGCCAAGGAGGAGAAGGCTGAGTCCATGGTAGTTGCAGCAAAGACAGAAGAGGACATAGCAGGCTTCGAGTCATACGAAGACAAGCAGCTCTTCCTCGAGGAGTTAGGACTGGAGGAGTCTGGCGTGAACCGCCTTATCAAGAAAGCTTACTCCCTCCTCAACCTCGAGACGTTCATCACCGCCGGCGAGATGGAGGTGAAGGCATGGACATACCACAAGGGCTGGAAGGCTCCGCAGTGCGCAGGTGTCATCCACACCGACTTCGAGAAGGGCTTCATCCGCGCTGAGGTCATCAAGTACGAGGACTACATCAAGTATGGTTCTGAGGCTGCCATCCGCGAAGCCGGCAAGCTCGGCATAGAGGGCAAGGACTACGTAGTGCAGGACGGCGACATCATGCACTTCAGATTTAATGTGTAACCCTTAGGGACTAGATATTCTAGAAAAACTAGAACTTCTAGAATCTCTAGCCCCCCTAGACCCCCCACCAACCAATGACAGAATTATTCATCCACTGGAACCCCGACCTCGTCATCTTCCATATAGGGTCAGTGGCCATCCGCTGGTACTCCACCTGCTGGCTCATCGGACTGCTTCTCTCATACCTCACCGTGAAGTATCTCTATCGCAAGATGAAGATAGCGGACGAGAAGTTCGAACCGCTCTTCTTCTATTGCTTCATCGGCATTCTGGCAGGCGCACGCCTGGGCCACTGCATCTTCTATGAGCCGGGCTACTTCCTCAGCAGCGGCACGCACATCATAGAGATGCTGCTGCCTATCCGCCAGGACCTGTGGGGCAACTGGCACTTCACGGGTTATGAGGGACTGGCATCCCACGGCGGCACCATCGGTCTGCTGCTGGCACTGCTGCTCTATTGCCGCAACATGAAGATGAAACCATGGACGGTGCTCGACACCATAGCCATCTCTGTGCCTTTCTGCGCCACCTTCATACGCTTAGGCAACCTCATGAACTCTGAAATCATCGGCAAGCCGACAGACGTGCCATGGGCGTTCATCTTCGAGAGGGTGGACATGCAGCCGCGACATCCCGGACAGCTGTATGAGGCGATAGCATATTTCATCCTCATCTTTGTGCTCCTTTATCTATGGAAGAAACGTCCTGACCGTGTAGGCACAGGCTTTTTCTTTGGCACGGTGGTTTTCGCCATCTTCCTCTTCCGCTTCTTTATAGAGTACACGAAGGAGGTGCAGGTGGCTTTTGAGGCTGGACTGCCGCTCGATATGGGACAGATTCTCTCCATCCCCTTCATCATCGTGGGAGCATACTTCATGGTGAAAGGTGCGAAGGGGAAAAAGAATAATAACTAAAAAAGAAAATAACCATAACTCTAGAAAAGCTAGAAATCCTAGAATAACTAGAAATCCTAGAAAAGCTAGATAACCTAGAAAACCTAGAACTTCTAGAAAAGCTAGAATAACCTAGAACTTCTAGAAAAAAAAACTCAACCACCATGGCAAAGAAAGACGGCGAACTGACGCCCATGATGAAACAGTTCTTTGACTTCAAGGCCAAGCACCCTGACGCCTTACTGCTGTTTCGCTGCGGCGACTTCTACGAGACATACTGCGATGATGCTCTCGATGCGTCGCGCATCCTTGGCATCACCCTCACCAGGCGCAACAACGGTGCGTCGCAGGGCGATGCCATGGCTGGCTTTCCTTACCATGCCCTCGACACCTATCTGCCAAAACTCATCAGAGCAGGCAGACGTGTGGCGATATGCGACCAGCTGGAGGATCCCAAGCTGACGAAGAAACTAGTTAAGCGCGGCATCACAGAACTGGTCACACCAGGTGTAGCCATGCAGGACAACGTGCTGAACTATAAGGAGAACAACTTCCTCTGCGCACTCCACTTCGGCAAGGGGGCTTTCGGCATCTCACTGCTCGACATCTCCACGGGCGAGTTCCTCGTGGACCAGGGCACGCATGAGTATATAGACAAGATGCTGGCGGACTTCCAGCCTAAGGAGATACTCGTGGAGCGTGGACGTAAGATGCAGGCGGAACAGATGTTCGGCTCCCGTCTCTGCCTCTTCGAACTGGACGACTGGGTGTTTACCGAGCAGACCGCCACGCAGCGTCTGCACCGCCACTTCAAGGTGCGTAACATGAAGGGCTTCGGCGTGGACAGCCTCAAGGAGGGACTCATAGCGGCAGGCGCCATACTGCAATATCTGGAGCTGACGCAGCATACGCACATCGACCATATCACCCGCATACAGCGCATCGAGGCTGAAAGATACGTGAGACTGGACAACTTCACCGTGCGCAATCTGGAGCTGAACCACCCTCTGCACGAGGGTGGCACAGCACTGGTGGACGTAATAGACAACACGGTGTCGCCCATGGGAGCACGCATGCTCCGCCGCTGGCTCGTCTTCCCGTTGAGGGAGGAGAAGCGCATCAACGACCGTCTGGACGTGGTGGACTACTTCTTCCGCGAGCCTGACTCACGCGATGTGATAGAGGAGGAGATGCACCGCATAGGCGATATGGAGCGTATCGTGTCGCGTGTGGCAACGGGCAGGGTGTCACCTCGCGAAGTGGTGCAGCTCAAGTCGGCACTGCAGGCCATCAAGCCGATAAAGGTAATCTGCATGCAGTCGCAGACGGAAGTGCTGAAAAGGGTAGGGGAGAAGCTCGACACCCTCGACGAATTGCGCGAGAAGATAGACCACTGCATAGAGCCTGACCCTCCACAGCTCGTGGCAAAGGGCGGAGTGATACGCAACGGCGTGGACCCGCAGTTGGACGAACTGCGCAAGATAGCATACTCTGGCAAGGACTACCTACTGCAGATGCAGCAGAGGGAGATAGAGCGCACGGGCATATCATCTCTGAAAATCGGTTACAACAACGTCTTCGGCTACTACCTCGAGGTGCGCAACACTTTCAAGGACAACGTGCCGCCAGAGTGGGTACGCAAGCAGACACTGGCACAGGCAGAGCGTTACATCACGCAGGAGCTGAAGGAATATGAGGAGAAGATACTGGGTGCAGAGGAGAAGATACTGGGCCTGGAGACGAAGATATATGCCGAGACGGTGGCATACGTGCAGCAATTCATCAAGCAGCTGCAGCAGGACGCCATACTGATAGCGGAGCTTGACTGCCTTCTCTCCTTTGCCAAGACATCGGTGGAGCACCGCTACGTGCGCCCTGTGGTGGACTCCTCCACTATAATAGACATCAAGCAGGGTCGCCACCCCGTGATAGAGACCAATCTCCCCGTGGGCGAGGAATACATCCCTAACGACGTGATGCTCGACTCACAGTCGCAGCAGATTATCATCATCACGGGTCCTAATATGGCTGGTAAGTCCGCTCTGCTGCGCCAAACAGCCCTCATAGTACTCCTGGCGCAGATAGGCTGTTACGTACCCGCAGAGAGCGCGAGAATAGGTCTGGTGGACAAGATATTCACACGTGTGGGAGCAAGCGACAGCCTCTCCACGGGCGAGTCGACCTTCATGGTGGAGATGACAGAGGCGGCGAACATACTTAACAACGTCACGGAGCACTCCCTCGTGCTCTTCGACGAACTGGGTCGCGGCACATCCACCTACGATGGCATCTCCATAGCATGGGCGATAGTGGAGTATCTCCACGAGCACAAGGGGGCGGAGGCGCGCACACTCTTCGCCACGCACTACCATGAGCTGAACGAGATGATGAAGAACTACCCCCGCATCCGCAACTACAACGTGTCGGTAAAGGAGATGAACGGCAAGGTCATCTTCCTGCGCAAGCTGGTGGAGGGCGGCAGCGAGCATTCCTTCGGCATCCACGTGGCGCAGATAGCGGGCATGCCACCATCCATCGTAAAGCGTGCCGAGACCATCCTTGCCTCCTTAGAGAAGGAAGCGGCACAGGTGGGAGCGGCAGGACGCAAGGACACCCGCGACGCCCTGAACAAGGTGGCGTCAGACACCGCAGCCACCTCGCAGCTGTCGTTCTTCAAGCTCGATGACCCCGTACTGGAGCAGGTGCGCGATGAAATCCTTGGGCTGGACATCAACAACCTCACGCCTATCGAGGCTCTCAACAAGCTGAACGAGATAAAGAAGATAGTAGGGGGAAGATAAGTATTAAGTATTAAGTATTAGTGATTAGTGATTAGTGATTAAGTTGAGGGCACACTTAACCAAACTTCACTTAATCACTAATACTTAATACTTAATTCAAAGTGCTGATAGTCCTTCAGACTTCTCCACGCCCCTCCCCACGAGAAGCCGTGCTTGAGGAAGAGGGAGTGGCATAGGTCGCCACGCTGTATTGCCATAGGCACCTTGGCACGATTCTTCACATACGCCCGTCCGGCGGCAGGCTGCACACGACCACCCTTCACATAAGGGTTATACAGCGGATTGATGTCCACCGCCAGCCCCATGCCGTGCTTCGACACACGGGAGCGCGACCCCGTCATGAAGCGGAAGTTGAAACACGTGGTATTATTTGCCGCCATGGACCGCTCATCATCAGCACCGTAGTCATCTATCAGCACCATGCGCTCTATGCTATAGCCCCCTTCATACAGTTCCTTGAAGATGGCGATGAGCTGCGAGGCTATGGCCTTGTTACACACCATCTCGCCCACCTGCGTGCGCCCCTCCTTGTTGCGGTGCAGCACGAGGAGATAGCGCAGGTCAGAACGCTTCACGGTGCAGTCCTTGCCAAACGACCGTCCCTTCATGCGGCGGAACACACTGTCGGGTATAGGCTGATGGGTGAAGAAACGTGCGGTGAGCTGACGCTGCTCCTGCGCATTGCGACACTCTGGCAATACATCACCAGGACGCTGCGCCATGCCCGTTATGGCAAGGAGCAGCAGTAGAAAACTTATAAAAACACTTTTCATTCGTAAGTATATATTTCTAAATTATTTTCCACTTACTTTTTTTGCAAAAGTATCAAAAACATTTGTAATAACCAAGCAAGGAAACGTTTTTCACTCCTTTATTTTGTCATTCCAATTCTTTTGAGTATTTTTGCAAGGTAATTTCATGAGCAGGTTTCCATTACGCTCACAATATATACAGCAAATGAAAAGAATCTTTTTCTCACTCATAACTCTTGCGTTCCTCGCAGTCAGCGTTGCGAGCGCCCAGACCGCCCTTGACGACTTCAAGCGCGACATCACCCTTGCCGGTGACAACTACGTGGCATACCGCGGACCGCAGAAGCAGCTCACCGCCGCACCAAAGGGCTACGAGCCTTGTTACATCAGCCATTACGGCCGCCACGGCTCGCGCAACCTCATCGGGGCGTGGACCTATGAGGAGGCATACAACATTCTCAAGCATGCCGCTGACTCAAGCATGCTGACAGAGAAGGGACTGTCGCTGATGGAGAAGGTGCGCATAATACGCAATGACGCCAGAGGCCACATAGAAGAACTCACCCTGCGCGGCGCGCAGCAGCACGACGGCATTGCCACAAGGATGTACGAGCGTTTCCCTGCCGTCTTCAAGGGCAAGGTGAACGTGAAGGCCAACAGCTCCACGGTAGTGCGCTGCATCCTCTCCATGAACAACGCTCTGCTCGCCCTGCAGCGGCATAACCCACAGCTCACCTTTCGCCTCGACGCATCAGCGGGCGACATGGACTATATCATACATGACGACAAGGCTCTCTTCAAAAAGCGCATGCCCGAAGGCTCCGAAGCACGGAAGGCGTACCGCGCCTTCGAGAAGGAGCACATAGACTGGGTGCCCTTCATGAACCGTATCTTCAAGTCAGAACAGTACTGGAAAGCTAACGTGAAGAACCCCTACCAGTTCTATGTGGACCAGATATGGAAGATGTGCTCCAACCTGCAGAGCACGGAGCTGCGACACTCCATCTCTCTCTATGACTACTTCACCTTCGACGAACTCTACAACATCTGGCTGGCACGTAACGCCAGCTGGTACATCAACTACGGTCCATCGCCTCTCAACGGTGGCACGCAGCCGTTCTCGCAGCGCGTGCTGCTGAGGAAGATAATCGCCGAGGCCGACTCCTCCCTCGCCTTGCCCCGTCCTGGTGCCACCTTGCGCTACGGCCATGAGGTATGCGTGCTACCACTGGTGTGCCTCCTTGACCTCAACGGCTATGGCACACAGTACAACGACCTCAACGAACTGGAGAAAAACGGATGGCGCGACTACAACATCTTCATGATGGGCAGCAACGTGCAGTTAGTCTTCTACCGCAAGCCAAAGGGCAGCGGCGACACCCTCGTGAAGGTGCTCCTCAACGAGGATGAGGCGATGCTGCCCAAGGAGCTCAAACCCGTCAGCGGACCTTACTACAAATGGGAGGACGTGAAGGAGTATTACCTCGCGAAACTTAATAAGTATTAAGTATTAGTGATTAAGTGGAGCTAGGTTAAGTGTTAAGTATTAGTGATTAAGTAGAGGTAAAGTATTAGGTGTTAGTGATTAAGTAGAGGGCACACCTAACTTCACTTAATCACTAATCACTAATACTTAATACTTACCCCCCCCCCGCTGTCCTCGTGCGAGGGCGTTTCTACGCCCCACCAAACAACCAAACAACCAAACAACCAAACAACCAAACAACCAAACAACCAAACAACAAGAATGAAAAAACTATATATAGAAACCTACGGCTGCCAGATGAACGTGGCAGACTCAGAAGTCGTTGCCAGCATCATGCAGATGGCAGGCTACGAGCAGTGTGACGATGCGGACACCGCCGATGCAGTGTTCCTCAACACCTGCTCCGTGCGTGAGAATGCAGAAAACAAGATATACCACCGCCTTGACGCCCTCCATGCCGAGAACGTGAAGCGCGGCCAGGACCACCACCGCATCATCGGTGTGCTCGGCTGCATGGCGGAGCGCGTGAAGGACGACCTCCTTCAGAACCATCATGCCGACCTCGTGGCAGGCCCTGACTCCTATCTCTCCCTGCCCGACCTCATAGGACAGTGCGAACTGGGACAGAAGGCCATCGATACCAACCTCTCCACTACAGAGACCTACCGCGACGTGCTGCCACAGCGCAGCCACGGCATGCACCTCTCAGGCTTCGTCAGCATCATGCGCGGCTGTAACAACTTCTGCCACTACTGCATAGTGCCTTATACCCGCGGCAGGGAGCGTTCGCGCGACGTGGAGAGCATCCTGCGCGAGGTGCGCGACCTTGCAGAGCGCAACTACAAGGAGGTGACGCTCCTCGGACAGAACGTCAACAGCTATCGTTGCGAGAGGGCAGACGGCACCACCGTATCCTTCCCCCAGCTGCTGCGCCTCGTGGCAGAAGCAGTGCCACAGATGCGCGTGCGCTTCACCACCTCGCACCCTAAGGACATGAGCGACGAGACACTGGAGGTAATAGCCGCCTATCCTAACGTGTGCAAGCACATACACCTCCCCGTACAGTCAGGCTCCGACCGCATACTGAAGCTGATGAACCGCAAGTACACCCGCGAGTGGTACATGGAGCGCGTGGCGGCCATCAAGCGCATCATCCCTGACTGCGCCATCACCACCGACATCTTCGTAGGCTACCACTCCGAGACTGAGGAGGACCATCAGCAGTCGCTGTCGCTGATGAAGGAGGTAGGCTATGCCAGCGCCTTCATGTTCAGGTACAGCGAACGCCCTGGCACCTACGCATCAAAGCACCTGCCCGACGATGTGCCTGAGGAGGAGAAGATACGCCGTCTCAACGAGATGATAAAGCTACAGACGGAGCTCTCCGCCGCCAACTACAAGCAGGACGAAGGCAAGGTATTTGAAGTGCTTGTAGAGAACTACAGCAAGCGCAGCCGCGAGCAGCTCTGCGGCCGCACCTCGCAGAACAAGATGGTAGTCTTCGACAAGGGCACGCATCATATAGGCGAGTTCGTCAAGGTGCGCATCACTGGCAGCACCTCCGCCACACTCCTCGGAGAAGCCGAATAAAAAAGACTATAAAAACTAGAAAGACTAGAAGAACTATAATCTCTAGCTTTTCTATAATCTCTAGAACTTCTAGAAAAGCTAGTAAAGCTAGACCCTCTAGCCCCCAAAAAAACCAAAACAACTAAATAACAAAACAACTAAATAACAAAACAACTAAAATGAACAACCTATTCAACATCAAGGACTACGTTGTAGTCATCACTGGCGGCACGGGCATCCTCGGACGCTGCATCGCCAAGTATCTCGCCCTCGAAGGCGCAAAGGTCGTCATCGGCGGCCGTAAGGAGAATGTCGGCGCAGAAATAGTAGCTGACATCAAGGCAGCCGGCGGCGAGTGCGAATTTGTCAAGATGGACGTCATGAACATAGACGCCATGCAGAAGGCGTGCGACTACATCGTAGAGAAATACGGTCGCGTGGACACCCTGCTCAATGCAGCAGGCGGCAATATGCCAGGTGCTACCATCGCACCAGACCAGACCTTCTTCGACCTCGCGCCAGAGCAGTTCCAGACCGTTCTCAACCTCAACCTCACGGGTACCGTCATCCCTACCCAGATATTCCTCAAACCTATGGTGAAGCAGGGCAAGGGCAGCATCATCAACTTCTCTTCCATGTCTGCCTTCCGTCCTATCACCCGCGTATGCGGCTACAGCGCAGCCAAGTCAGGCATCAACAGCTTCACAGGCTGGATGGCACAGGAGGCAGCACGCAAGTTCGGCGAGGGCATCCGTGTCAACGCCATCGCTCCAGGCTTCTTCATCACCGAGCAGAACCGCACCCTGCTGACCAACCCTGACGGTTCCTTCACCCCTCGTGGCGAGGCAGTGATACGCCAGACACCTTTCTCACGCATGGGCGAGCCAGAAGAGCTCTGCGGCACTATACATTATCTTATGTCAGACGCTGCCAAGTTCGTCACTGGCACCGTGGCTGTAGTAGACGGTGGATTTAACGTAACGGCAATGTAAGTTTAGTTGTTTAGTGGTTTAGTTGTTTGGTGGTTTGGTGGTTTGGTGGTTTGGTGGTTTGGTTGCTACTACTGCGGTCCTTGTGCGCAGCCGTTTTTACGGCTTGCGTAACCAAACAACTAAACAACTAAACCACCAAACAACCAAACCACCAAAC
>SAMEA104315434__coassemble_225_pt1 | contig 36193 bp, 26 predicted proteins | sample SAMEA104315434__metabat2_high_PE_014 | metagenome-assembled genome bin SAMEA104315434 (sample SAMEA104315434) | gut metagenome | biome: Monkey gut; feature: monkey-associated habitat; material: faeces | place: China | collected 2013
CGAACTGGCTTGGGAATGCAGGCCAGCACTTGTCAGCGAATGCTACATACTGGCGTGAGCCCTTATGCTGCTCTGCCCAGTCAAGGAGGGTAAGCTCGAACTGTGCCATGCGGCGGCTGAGGTCAGGATAGTACTTGCCTTCGCCCATCTCTTCTGCCATCTCCTTGCAGACAGCATCGATGCGTGGGTCGTCAGCATGTTCCTTGTATGATACGAGGAGGTCAAGCTCTGAGTTCTCTTCAATCTCCACACCGAGCTCGTAGAGGCCCTTGATAGGAGCGTTGCAGGCGAAGAAGTCCTGTGGACGTGGACCGAAAGTGATAATCTTCAGACCCTTCAGACCGAGGATTACGCGGGCTACGGGAACGAAGTCTTTCATCATCTGTGCCACTTCCTCTGCTGTACCTACTGGGTACTCTGGGATATAGCCCTTGAGGTGGCGCATGCCGAGGTTGTATGAGCAGTTCAGCATACCGCAGTATGCATCGCCACGACCGTTGATCATGTCGCCATCACCCTCTGCTGCTGCTACGAACATGCAAGGACCGTCAAAGTTCTTTGCGATGAGGGTCTCAGGAGTTTCAGGACCGAAGTTGCCGAGGAATACTACGAGAGCGTTGCAGCCGGCAGCCTTTACTTCTGCTACGGCCTTCTCCATGTCTTTCTCGTTCTCTACCGTTGTCTGGCAATTGAAGACTTCGCCATCATAGGCTTTAACGATGTTCTCACGGCGCTGTGTAGACAGTGCGATAGGGAAACAGTCACGGCTAACGGCAATGATGCCGAGCTTTACAACAGGAATGTTTGTACTTGTCATAATTGTAAAAGTTTTTTGTTGTTTGGTTATTTAGATGTTTGGTTATTAGTTAGGTCGTTAGTATTGTCAGTCAGTTAAGTTGTTGTTTGGTTGATTGGTTGTTTAGTTGTTTGGTTGTTTGGCTGTTTGGTTGATTGGGTTGTGGGACGCATACCGTAGAAACGGCAGCGCACGAGGACAGCGAGTAGTAGCAACCAAACCACCAAACCACTAAAAAACAAAACAACTAACTACACCGTTATCTCCGCCGAGCCATAGCAGCGGTGGTGCTGTGCGTCATATATCACGCAGAACTGCCCTGGCGCAACACCGTGGATAGGCTCCTTGGCGTGTATGTTATATACACCGTCTTCCGCCAGTTCTATAGTGGCAGGCAGATACTCTGGCGTGTGGCGTATCTTGATGCAAACCTCCACGGTGTCGCCCTTGTTCACAAGGTGTCTGCCTTTTACGGGTGTCTCGCCTTCAGCGGGCTGCCAGGGATTGCATGTAAGGAAGTTCATGTCGTGTACGGGGAAGTGCTGTCGGTATGCGCTCTTGGGGTCATAGCCGTGCGATACGAAGAGTATGTTCTTCTTTATGTTCTTCTTTACCGCGAACCATGGTCCGCCACCGAATCCCAGTCCGTGGCGCTGTCCGATAGTATGAAACCACAGTCCCTTGTGCATGCCCACCTTCTTGCCCGTCTCGATGTCTATCACCAGTCCGGGTTTCTCACCGAGATAGCGGCGCACGTAGTCGTTATAGTTTATCTTGCCAAGGAAGCAAATGCCCTGTGAGTCCTTGCGCTTGGCGTTGACGAGGTGCTCGCGCTCTGCTATCTCCCTCACCTCATCCTTCTGATAGTGGCCGATGGGGAAGATGCTCTTCTTCAGTTGCCAGTCATACAGCTGTGCGAGGAAGTCCGTCTGATCCTTCACCGGGTCGGGAGATGTAACGAGCCATTTGCGGCCCTCGCTGTCAGTCTCTGTCTGTGCATAGTGGCCTGTGGCGATAAGGTCATAGGCATAGCCACGCTTTTCATGGAAGGCACCGAACTTGATGAGGCGGTTGCACATCACGTCGGGGTTAGGAGTGAATCCGTTTCGTACCTTGTCCATGGTGTATTTCGTCACGTTGTCCCAGTACTCTTTATGGCAGTCTACCACCTCCAGCTTCAGTCCGAAGCGTTTCGCCACGGCGGTAGCCATCTCCAGGTCTTCTTCAGAGGTGCAGTCCCACTCCTCTTCCTCCTCCGGACCTATCTTTATATAGAAGCAGTCCGGCTTCAGACCCTTTGAGCACAATTCATAGACTGCCACCGAGGAGTCAACGCCACCTGAGAGTAATACTGCGATGTTCATGTTGGTTGTTTAGTTGTTTAGTTGTTTAGTTGTTTAGTTGTTTGGTTGTTGGTTGTTTGGTTGTTGGTTGTGGAACGCTTGCCTTGGAAATGGCAGCGCAAACGGACTGTTGTTGTAGCAACTAAACAACTAAACAACCAAATACCAAAACAACCATCTTTACAGTTCTATCTTCTCTCCCTTCTTCATGCGGTCGTAGTAGTCCGCAGTAGCGGTGAACATAACGTCGCCGCTTGAGTTGAGGGCGGTCTCTACAGAGTCCTGTATCACACCGATGATGAAGCCGATGCCTACCACCTGCATTGCCACGTCATTGCTGATGCCGAAGAGTGCGCATGACATAGGTATGAGCAGCAATGAGCCACCGGCTACGCCTGACGAGCCACAGGCACCGAGTGTTGCCATTATGCTGAGCAATAGTGCGCTTGGCAGTGATACATCCACGCCCATTGTGTTACAGCATGCCAGCGTCATTACGGTGATAGTGATGGCAGCACCGTCCATGTTGATAGTGCATCCCAATGGTATGCTTACAGAATAGAAGTCCTCGTCAAGCCCCATACGCTTGCACAGTGTCATGTTCACTGGCAGGTTTGCGTCAGAAGAACGTGTGAAGAACGCACTGACGGCACTTCCCTTGAGACAACGCCATACCAGAGGGTAGGGGTTCTTGCGGAGCAGGAAGGCGCTGATAGCAGGGTTGATGATGAATGATACCGTGCACATGCAGCCTACGAGCAGCAGTACGAGCTTGCCGTATGTAGTGAAAATCTCCAGGCCGCTCTCTGTAACAGAGGCATATACAAGACCTAAAATACCGAAAGGCGCAAACTGTATGATCCATGATACCACGAGGGAGATGGCATCGGCAATCTCCTGTATCATGTTGACAGTCTTCTCGGTAGCGACTTTCTTTAGTGCCAATCCCATTACAATAGCCCAGAAGAGCACGCTGAGGTAGCTTGCTGTGCTGACGGCAGAGATAGGGTTGCTCATGAGGTCGCGTGCCAGTTTGTTGAACACATCGCCCAGTTCGGCTGGAGCGGCATCGGTAGCTACGCTGTCGCTGCCTGCAAAGACAAGCTGCAGTGGGAACAATTCGCTGGCGAATACCGCTACTACCGCTGCTATCAGCGTACTTGCCATGTAGAGGATGATGACCGTGCGGAAGCGTTCGCCCAGTCCCTCACGTGCCTTGGCAACAGAGGCTATAACGAGAACCGCCACGAGTAGTGGTGCCACTGCCTTCAGAGCACCTACGAAGAGCGTGCCGAGAATGGTGATACCATTGATTTCTGGGCATGTAAGAGCCAGTATGGAACCTATTACTATGCCGAAGAAGATACGCACCATAAGGTGTACGCTGCGCCAGGCATTCAGTATTGAAGTCAGGATATTCATTGTTGCTTTTATTTTTTAGCCAGTCTGATGCCAACCTTCATGCCGTCCATGGACTTCATGAGCGAGGTGAGAGTGGACAGTTGTGAAACATTTGAGCCTATTCCCTCAAGGAAGGTCTTCAGCTTTGTAAGGTCAGTGACTACGACGAGTGTGCCGTTGTCAAGCTGCGGAGTCATCTTGCAAGGGTTCTTGCGTCCCTTGAAGGTCAGAGTGACTTCGTTGTTTGACATGGTGTATGTGCCGGTAGCCACCTTCTTGCCACTCTTGGATACATAGAAAGTCTTGTCAGACTCAAAGGTGATTGACATATTGCCTTTCTTGATGCCTGCTTTGTTGAGATAAGTCTGCAACTTCTTCTCTATCTGCTTGGATACGATAGAGCTTGTCGCACTCTTCAGAGCGTTTGAGCTTGTGAACATCACGGCGGGCTCCTGATATGCCCATGTGCCTACTATCTGTGAAGAGGTAGGGATGAGTTTGCTCGTGATGATATTGCCCAGTGATGACAGTACGCTGTTGCTGCCGTTAGAGGAGCTTTGTACCTTTGATGCAACATCGCTGAGAATGTTGCTGAGTTGTGCGTGCGCTGTGTTTGCGCTGCAGGCCAGTGCCATCAGGAGCACTGCCTTAGTGAAAATCTTTTTCATATTAAAAGTTAATAAAATCCTTCTCTGTGTAGTGGCGGAAACGTACTTTTACGCCTTGCCCTTCAGCTGCTCCGCCACCATGTTGGTGAGTTTCACGAACTCCTCGTGTGTCAGTTGCTCCGGACGTTTGGTCAGGAACTCCTGTGCAAAGAACTCCGCCGATGGTTTGTTGGCATCGCTGAACATCTGCTTCAGACTTACGCGTAGCATCTTCCTGCGTTGGTTGAACACCGTCTTCACCAGTCTTCTGAACAGCTGCCAGTCGCATCCGAGCTCCGTTCTGCTGTTGCGTGTCATTCTGATGACAGCCGACTTCACCTTTGGCGGTGGGTTGAACACATCCTCGTCTACAGTAAAGAGGTATTCCGTGTCGTACCACGCCTGAATCAGTACAGACAGGATGCCATAGGTCTTGTTGCCTGGCTCGGCAGCGATGCGCAGTGCCACCTCACGCTGTATCATACCTGTGCAGCAAGGAATCAGTTCCTTGTTGTCCAGCATCTTGAAGAATATCTGCGATGAAATGTCGTATGGGTAGTTGCCTGTCAGTACGAATGGTTGTCCGTCAAACACCGTATTGAGATCCATCCTCAAGAAGTCATCACCGATAATGCCGCCTTGCAGCTTAGGGAACGTCTCCTGCAGGTATGCTACAGACTCCTTGTCTATCTCCACACATTTGAATTGGCGGTTCTTCGGGTAGAGGTATTGCGTCATCACGCCCATGCCTGGTCCTATCTCTAAGACTGGGATGTCAGGGCAAGCGTCAACCGTATCGGCAATGCGGCGCGCTATGCCGAGGTCGGTAAGGAAATGTTGTCCGAGGTTTTTCTTAGGGCGTACTTGCTTCATGTGAGTTTTATTGTTCCGTATAAGTAATGTTATGTAAATCTTCGCAAAGGTACAATTTATTTCTGAAAAAAAAGCATTCAAGTCCAAAAAAACAATCCATTGTTTGGTTATTCCGAGTAATTACAGTAATTTTGCGACTATTATGCTAACGATTTTTACAAATTGTCACTTTCACGTGAACCGTTACGTCCGCAAGACTGTCAACGTGCTGCTGTCGCTTGTTCTCGGTGGTGCTATACTCTACTGGATGTATCGCGGTTTCGACATAGACACGATAGAATACGTTCTCAGCCACGATGTCAACTGGTGGTGGATGATAGCCTCTTTTCCTTTCGGTATATTGGCGCAGATGTTCAGAGGCTGGCGTTGGAAGCAGACGTTGGAACCGCTGGACGAGCATCCCCGTACATGTACGTGCATTAATTCCATCTTCATATCTTATGCAGCGTCGCTCATTGTGCCGCGCATAGGAGAGTTTACTCGCTGCGGTGTGCTGTCTCGCAAGGAAGGGACGAGCTTCCCCAAGGCGCTTGGCACGGTGGTGACGGAGCGCGCTGTTGATTCTCTCCTTATTCTTGTCATCACCATTGCGGTGCTGCTGTCGCAGATGCCAGTGTTCATATCATTCTTTACCAAGACGGGTACGCGTCTCAGTGACCTGGGAGAGATATTCGGAATGTTCTCACAAACGGGCTATATCGTCACGTTGATATGTGCCATTGCCACCTTGATTTGCTTCTATGTCTTCCGCAAGAGGCTCGCTTTCTACGACAAGGTAAAGACTTCTGTCCAGGGGTTGCGTGATGGTGTGATGTCTTTGAAGAACGTGCGTAATGTGCCGTTGTTCATCTTCTACAGTGTGGCGATATGGGCGTCATATTTCCTTCATTACTATCTCACCTTCTTCTGCTTCGAGGCTACGTCTCATCTTGGTCTCGCCTGTGCAGTGGTCACATTCATCGTTGGCTCCATAGCCGTGCTTGTCCCTACGCCAAACGGTGCTGGCTCTTGGCATTTTGCAGTCAAGACTATGATGATACTCTATGGTGTTGCGGACACTGCGGCACTATATTTTGTCCTTGTCGTCCACAGCGTGCAGACGTTGTTAGTAGTCTTGCTCGGAGTGTACGGCTGGGTGGCAACGATGCTTACAGAGAGCAGGCACGAGTAGGTGTCATATATATAAAGGTGTGAACTCTAATTCAATCTGCCAAGCTGATTTTTAGAAGCACCCATAAGTCAAAAGGGCTGTACCATATACATTAATGGTACAGCCCTTTTTATATGTTTACATATACAGTTCCTTTAGTTTTGCCGACAGCTCATTGCCCCTGAGGTTAGTGGCTATGATAGTGCCGTTCTCGTCACAAATGAAATTCCATGGTATGAACTCCAGCTTGTAGAGTGCAGCCACTGGCGAATCGAAGCTCTGCAGGTCGCTCAGCTGCGTCCAGTCATAGCCGTTGTCTTTTACGGCTTTCTGCCAGGCGTCCTTATCCTTGTCGAGCGATATGCCAACCACCTCGAAGCCCTGGTCGCGGTACAGCTCCCAGTTGGCTTTCACGTTAGGCATCTCCATCATGCATGGTTGGCACCAGCTTGCCCAGAAGTCCACTAATATGTAGTGTTTGCGCCCCTGCTTTGTGGCACCGATAAAGTCGCTCAGCTTGTGCTCCTTTCCGTTGATGTCCGTAAGGGTGAAGTCCTGTGCCTTCACGCCCTCTTCTGGTTTGAAGTCTTCCGCAGATGTGGTGGCATCGTTGCTTGTATCGCTTCTTGTTTCGGAGATGTCAGCTCCCTGGTTGTCAGACTTCTTGTTGCCGCATGATGCGAGAGTGATGGCGGCAAGAAGAAGGTATAGGAAATAGTGTTTCATGTTGGTTGTTTGGTTGTTTGGTTGTTTGGTTGTTTGGTTGAGTGGTTGTTTAGTTGATTGCAGCCGTAGAAACGGCTGCACACAAGGACAGCGGAATGTTGAACCTTTATATGTTTCACTCTTTACTCTTAGTCCTTGGTCCTTAGTTATTCACTGTCAGCTCCTCACTCGTTTACATATGATGTACAGTATCACTGGTGCTCCAAAGATAGGCGTGATGGCGTTGATAGGTATGATGGTATTTTCTGGTATGACGCATATCAGATTGCATATCAGTGCGATGCATGCTCCGCAGAGAATAGTGGCGGGCAGCAGTATGGCGTGGTTGGCTGATGCCGTGATGAGCCTTGCTATGTGTGGCACCGCCAGTCCTATGAAGGCTATCGGACCGCAGAAGGCCGTGCAGATGGCGGTCAGAATGCCTGTCGCTGCCAGCAGGGTGCGGTGCGTGCGCCTTATGTCAATGCCGAGGTTCAGAGCGTAGTCGTCACCGAGGAGCAGTGCGTTAAGAGGCTTTATGAGTGTGATGGCAATGATAATGCCGATGATGTTGATGGCAGCAAACCATGGCAACAGTTCCATGCTGACATCGCTGAAGCTGCCCAGTCCCCATACAACATAGTTGTGAACGTTCTCGCTTGCGGCGAAGAAGTTGAGCAGCGACACTACTGCCGAGGTGAGATAGCTGAGCATTATGCCCACGATGAGCAGCATGAGGCTGCCACTGACAATCCTGCTCAGTGCCAGCAGTAGCAAGATGACAGCCGTGGCACCGATGAAGGCCCCCATGGTGACGGAGAGGGAGCTGCCTAACAGCAGTGAGCCGTCGCTGTTGGTAGCATCAGCAAAGGACGCAAAGAAGCCTCCCGACAGCAGCAGTATCACGAGTGCTGCGCCAAGACTGGCGCCACTCGTTATGCCGAGGATGGACGGCCCCGCAAGAGGGTTGCGGAAGGAGGTCTGCAAGAGCAGTCCCGCAGTGGCGAGGCTGGCGCCGCAGAGCATGGCGGTGATGGCCTGTGGCAGGCGTGACTCCATGATGATATACCCCCAGCTGTCATTCTCCAGTTCCATGCCCATTACGGCTTTCACCACCTGATTGGCGGGTATGCTTACTGAGCCATAGAGCATATTGGCTGCCATCATCATCAGCAGCAGGAGTAGCAGTAGCAGGTTGATAATCGTTCCCTTGTGCGTCATGGGCTTATTGTGCCAGTTTTTTGTAGTACATCGTGCCACCATAGCAATGGTCGAGCACTGTCTTCGGGTGAAGGATGTTGACAAGTTCTGCCAGCATTATCTCTGGATGGAATGGGGTGTCCTCATATATATGGGCATAGGTCAGATTGCATCCATATACATTCCCGTTCTTGTATGCCTTCATCTGCTTGTTGGCAGACCATTCACTGCCCAGCGCCCTTAGAGACATGTCTTTCTCCAAACTGTATTTTATCAGCCATATATCAGCGCCTCGTGCTCTGCTGAACGCTTTCTCTGGACTGAAAGGCTGCGCTCCCGATGTATTGATGTCGCTGAAGACGTACTGTCCTCCAGCATCGGCAATGAGCTGTCCTACGGTGCTTCTTCCTCCAGCTATATACCAAGTGCTGCCATTCTTCATCTCCGTCACCACGGTAGGGCGGTTCTTTTTCTTCGCAGCGTTAGCCTTTATGTGGTTATATCTCGTCTCCACGGCATTGAATATGCTGTCCGCTTTCTCCTCTTTGCCGAGCAGCAGACCGTAGAACTTTATCCATTCCGCCCTCCCGAGAGGGCTTGTCTCCATATAGTCGGCACACTCAATGAGCGTGATGCCTAACTTGCCTAACTTTCCGTAAGAACCGCTGTTTTCGTATGGCGACAGCAGTATGGCGTCAGGATGTTTCTCTATGATGCGCTCGGTGTTAGGAGCCATGCTGCTGCCATAGTCTGAAATATATCCATCCGTCAGTCCCTGCTGCACCTTGTGCATATAGATATATTGTGCGTCGCATACTCCCGTGATGCTCTCGAACGCCCCTAACTCATCTGTTACTCCGCAGTGAACGGAGGAGAATACTGCAATATCACGAAGTGGTGTGCGCACTATGTCGCCCTTTGGCATGTCTTTCGGCATGTTAGCGGCAGAAGGAACGAGCACATAGCGGTGGAGCAGTTTTGCTGTGTCCCATGGGTTGTGTATCTCTACTACGGTAAAGCCGTTGCCGTCATGAATGGATAGCAGCTCGGCATACTTCATGTTGGTAGCCTTCTCGCTATTGTCATGCGCATTGCGCGAGCAGGAAAGAATGAGCAGGACGTTGAATATGATAATTAAAAATCTGTACATGCTGGTTGTTTGGTTGTTTGGTTGAGTGGTTTAGGGTTGTGGGTTGGTTTACTTAGTGCCGCTTGGTTTCTAATCCGAAAGACCAACAACCTAAAACCTGCAACCACCTAACCTATATATTTTGCAAAATTACACGAAATATTTAACACGGCAAACATTTTAACCTCAAAATTTTGTGGAATGGAAAATAATATGTAAATTTGCAGAAAACACCAAACAACCAAAATATGATTGACGTAAAAGAAGTACTTCAGGACGCAGAAGAGCGTATGGAGATGGCAGCGATGTTTCTTGAAGAGCAGTTGTCACGTATTCGTGCAGGACGTGCTAACACCGCAATCCTCGACGGAGTGAAGGTAGAATCATACGGCATGATGGTACCTCTGAACCAGGTAGCCAACGTGTCAACTCCTGATGCGCGTACCATCGCCATCAAGCCATGGGACAAGAAGGCCATCCGTGCCATTGAAAAGGCTATCATGGATTCAGAGGTAGGTATCACACCAGATAATAACGGTGAGGTGATTCGCCTCGCTATACCACAGCCTACGGAGGAGCGCCGCCGTGAACTCACCAAGCAGTGCAGCAAGATTGCGGAGAAAGCCAAGGTAGAGGTGCGCAATGTTCGTGGCGACCTTAAGGACAAATTGAAGAAGGCTATTAAGGACGGACTGTCAGAAGACATAGAGAAGGATGCCGAGACAAGTCTTCAGAAGGTGCACGACAAGTACATCGGCAAGCTCGAAGCACTCCTTGAAGAGAAGAACAAGGAGATAATGACAATCTGATGCAACAGGCATTTAATGTTTAATAAAGAAAGTAAAGGTAGGTGTTATGAATGCTTATTCAGTGTTTATGACATCTACCTTTTATTGTTAGTGAAAGCCACATGAAAGGTCTCGTAATAAAGAATACAGGTTTCTGGTATACCGTGTTGACCGATGAGGGAACCACCAAGGACTGCAAGGTGAAGGGTAACTTCCGCCTTAAGGGCATCCGCAGCACCAACCCCGTAGCCGTTGGCGACAGAGTGGTGATAAAAATGGCAGACGATACCACGGCATTCATCACCGAGATAGAGGACCGCCGCAACTACATCATCCGCAAGTCGTCCAACCTCTCCAAGCAGAGCCATATCATAGCCGCCAATGTGGACCAGGCTATGCTCATCGTCACCATCAACTATCCCGAAACCAGCACCACGTTCATTGACCGCTTCCTTGCATCAGCAGAGGCGTACCGTGTGCCCGTGGTGATAGTATTTAACAAGGTGGACCTTCTATGTGAAGAGGAGCTGCATTACCTCGATATGATGCGCACGCTCTATGATACCGTAGGTTACAAGAGTGTTGCCGTCTCTGCCACCAATGGCGATGGCATGGACGAACTGCGCTCCCTGCTCGATGGCAAGATAACGCTCTTCAGCGGCAACAGCGGTGTGGGCAAGTCCACCATCATCAATGCCCTTATCCCTGGTGCCAACCTGCGCACGGCAGAAATCAGCGATGCCCATAACCAGGGTATGCACACCACTACCTTCAGTGAGATGCTGCCCATACCAAAGGGCGATGGTACAGAGAACGTACTGCTTCATAATAACGGCTGGATAATCGATACCCCAGGCATTCGCGGCTTCGGCACCTTCGACATAGAGCCAGAGGAGCTTACCAGCTACTTCAAGGAGATATTTCATTTCTCCAAGGACTGCCGTTTCTCCAACTGCACCCACACCCATGAGCCAGGTTGTGCCGTACTCAAGGCGGTGGAGGAGCATTACATAGCGGCATCACGCTATCAGAGTTACCTCTCCATGCTCGATGACAAGGAAGAGGGAAAGTACAGGGCAGGGTATTAGCCTGCAGGGAGGGCTGGTTTCAACCTGCCGTACCAGCAAAGGTGGCATCTCAATGACGGAGGAATAATCCTTCGCCCCATACGATGCGCATAGCCCAAACGTCTATGGTGGGCGGGATTATTCCTGTGCTGTAAGCGATTACTACATCTTCGTTATCGGTGAGGTTAGGACAACGAAGATGCTATACTCGCCATGGTGTTCACTGTAAGGTTTTTCATGCAAACGCTCGATTATGCGTTCTTTTAGAATCGCAGTGTCTGCATGCTCACCGTCACCTCGCTCCTCTTTATTCGAGTGCCCTTGGGCTTTCTTGCTTTGCTTTCCATGCGCTCCTCTTCAGTTTTTGGTTTATGCACATCCTGACCGTGCTTTGCCGGTGTGGGCACTTGAACCGTCTGCTCCTCGCGAGACTGCTCGTTGGTAGTCTCCTTTGAAGTTTTTCCCATGCAGATGGAAGTACCGAACATAACTAATGTAACCATACTGAATACAATCTTTTTCATAATCTTAGTCTCCTTTGCTTTATAGCGGATGGCGATATTGCAGCCATCCTTAAATTTTAGATTTCTGGTGCAAAGGTACTTGCTTTTTCTCTTTCTTGAAATTTGTTTTCCCTACAGATGGAAACGCTTTTCCCTATCGTGTAAGGGGAAATCCCTATGACGTTATGGCTTGTAAAAGTTTCTTCCTCAGCCAGTAGAATGCGCCCATGCAGATAATGCACGATACTATAGAGCCGGTACACGTGCTCAGTCCCATGGGATAGAGAGTGTCGGGATATAGATTTGATGTCAGCCATGCAAGAGGTATTCGGGTGGTGACGATGGATATGCTGTTATGCACGAACGATATGATGGAATAGCCGCAGGCGGTGAAGAAGCCACTGAAGCAGAAGTGTATGCCAGCGAAGATGCAGTCCCATACATATCCGCGCAGATAGTCGCTGCCTTGCTCCAATACCTGTGCGTTGTCGGTGAATATTCCCACAGCCAGTTCGGGAACAAACTGCAGGGCGGTGGCACATACGGTGCCGTATACAGTCGTTATGAGCATGGCGCAGCGCATGGTGCTTACGGCTCGCGGCATTTTGTCGGCACCGATGTTCTGCGCCGAAATCGCCGATACGGTGGAGAGCATGGCGGAAGGCACTATGAATACTAGTCCGATAAACTTCTCTACAATGCCCACGGCAGCCGCGTCTACGAGTCCGCGCCCGTTGGCTATCACTGTTATTGCGAGAAATGAAATCTGTATGAAGCCGTCCTGCATTGCAATAGGTAGACCAATCTTTAGAATTTGCTTCACTATATTTTTCTTCAGTTGCAGGTCTTTGCGGCGGATGTCAAGCACTCCCTGGTGACGGCGTATGGAACACAAGGCGAACATAACGCTTGCCATTTGAGAAAGTGTAGTGCCGAGAGCGGCACCCATTGCCCCGAAATTAAAATAGCCGATGAATACATAATCGAGCACGATGTTGGATGCACAAGCCACTGCCACGAAGTACATCGGACTGCGCGAGTCGCCTAACCCTCTGAAGATAGAGGCAATAATGTTGTAGGCTATTATGAAAGGAATGCCGATAAAGCACACCGTCAGATAGCGTTTCATTCCGTCTATGGCTTCGGCAGGAGTGTCCATAACGCCCACTATCCACCCTCTCAGCGACAGCAGCAGGACCATCAGTACGATGGCTATTACGATGAACATACTGATGGTGTTGCCCACCACCTGCCGTGTACGCTCATTGTCCTTTGCACCCACCGACCGAGCTGTAAGTACCGTAGTACCCATGGCGAGGCCTATCAGCATGACAGTCACCATATACATCACCTGCGCTCCATTCGATACAGCCGTAGTGCTGTCCACTCCGCAGTACTGACCTATGACGAACAAGTCGGCAAGGCCGTAAAGTATTTGTAGAAAATACGCCAGCATGTACGGCAACGAGAACGACATGATGTTTCCTGCTATGCTGCCCTTTGTCAAATCTTTTCCTTTCATCTTTCCTTCTTCTCTTTGTTTTTTTATTTCTCGTTCCTGTTTCTTGTGTATAAATCCGCGCAAACGAAATAAGGCTGGACAAGACGATAGGTTTTACCCATTCATCTTATCCAGCCTTACCGTACGGCCCTCCGATGAGGAGTACAATGTCCGTATGTCGGACTTGTGGATGCAAAATTACTATTTTTCGCTCTATGTCGTGAAGCCATGAGATTGCTTTAACATTATTTTAACAGTAGCGTCAGAGTGAAATCTCGCTGCGTCAAGCGTAAAAAAGCAAAATGTAGTAAAATGTGTTGTTTTCGTGACATGTTGAAAAATGAAACCGTTACATGGCTGGCGAATTTGAAAATAAAAATACTTCGGCTGGAAATACTGCGATTTTTTAGTTGCTCCTATATTGCTGATAATGTGGGATGTAGGAAAAGAGGGAATAGGTTAAGCGAAGAAAAGAGCCATCAGAAGTCGTCAAATAACGATGCTAAAGCGTTGATATTACGGAGCGAAAGGGCGTAAATGACCAAGCGAAAGCATAGCTATTGCAAAGTGAAAAGACAATAACCGAAAAAAAGTAACAATGAACAGACGTAATAGTATAACGGAGAACTGCTGCGATTTTCTGTTTCGTTGCGGAGGTAGTAAAAAATAAAAATAGCAGAATGGTAGAAAAAATCTTGAAAAACTATCAATATGAAAACACGCAGAAGTATACGTGCAGTGCGTCCATAATTGTTAAAACTCTGTGATGATGCAATATATTATAATCACGAGCGTTATTTTATATGCGTGTGTGCGTACGTAACTGCTCGCATGTACGAGAGAAGAAAATACAAGACCCAGAAAAAACAGAGAAAACGATGATAGAATACATCAAAGGTGAGCTGACAGAAGTGACACCGGCACAGGCAGTGGTAGAGGCGCATGGAGTAGGGTATATGCTTAATATATCCCTCAACACCTATACCGCAATTCAGGATAAGAAGGAGGTGAAGCTCTATGTGCATGAAGCCATCATGACAGGGGGCAGGGACGATTCATATACCCTTTACGGTTTCTATAACAAGCAGGAGCGCGACATCTATCGCATGCTCATAACCGTAAGCGGCGTGGGCAGCAACACGGCGCGCATGATACTCAGTGCCTCCACACCTTCGGAGCTGGTGAACATCATATCCACCGGAAACGAGAAGGCTTTGAAGTCCGTCAAGGGCATAGGTCTGAAGACAGCGCAGCGCATCATCGTGGACCTGCGCGACAAGATGACGGAATGCGGCATCATAGCCGACCTCGAATCGTCAAGTGCTGCTGCAGCGGCACCAGCCGTGAACGCAGAGGTGCGTGATGAGGCGGTCAGCGCACTCACCATGCTCGGATTCTCGCCAGCACCAAGTGCGAAGGTGGTGACGGAGATACTGCAGGGCACCCCCGATATGCACGTGGAGCAGGTGATAAAAATGGCGTTGAAAATGATAAAGTGATTTATAGAGGGTACTATAAAATCCCACATGAATAGCCATCCAGACCAAACAGACAAAATCAATCAGTAAGTAAGTGTTCAAAATTATTTTTACATTATTTTTACACTCACTTATGAATATATTGTTTTATTAAAATAAGTTTGAATACTTACTCAATAGATGAAGAAAACATCTGACAGCATAAGGAAAATGACAGACCAGTGGCTCCGCCAAGCCTGCAACAGCACGAGGCAGCGCAGTCTGCTCATCGTGACCACGCTGCTGCTCTCAGCCCTCGTCAGCTCCGCCATGATACGTATGGCTGAGGCCCCCGACAGCGCCGACAAGGCTGCTGCCGGCGAGCCGAAGGACGGCGGGACTTCGAACACGAAGAAGAGGACGGCTGGCAAGTCGTCGCTGCAACGCTATCGCGAGAGACAGGCAAAGCTGAAGCTGCAGCAGGATACCATACCTGACAGTCTGCTGCATCCGCGGTGGAAGATACAGAAGACCACCCCTGTGACATACGACGACCTCAGCCAGGGGGCGGCAGACTTGAAGCGTCCTGACAATATAAAGCAGGAAGTGGAGTATAACGACACCCTCGACCGCTATGTCATGGGTACACGCTTGGGCAGAACATGGATGGCGGCTCCTGTGATGATGGACCTTACGGAATATCAGAAGTGGAGTGAGAAGAACCTCTTCCGCACCTTCTTCCGCAACAAGAATACGGAAATCTTCGAGACCAAGGGCAAGGAGAAGTTTGACTTCACCGACATGCACTTCGACCTTGGTCCTGCCGAGAAGATATTCGGTCCTGGCGGCATACGAGTGAAGACGCAGGGAACGGCGGAACTGAAGCTCGGTGCTACACTGAAGAGCGTAGACAATCCCTCGCTGCCTATCCGCAACCGTAACACCACCTCCATCGACTTTGATGAGAAGATAAACATCAACGTCACGGGTAAGATCGGTGACAAGATGAACATGAACCTCAACTACAATACGGACGCCACCTTTGACTATGACGCCCAGAACATGAAGTTGAAGTATGATGGTAAGGAAGACGAGATAATAAAACTGGTAGAGGCGGGCAACGTAAGCTTCCCAAGCAACTCCTCGCTCATCCAGGGAGCCACCTCCCTCTTTGGCGTAAGAACCGACATGCAGTTTGGCAAACTCAAGTTGCAGACGGTCATATCACAGAAGAAGTCCACTTCCTCCAGCGTATCGTCAAAAGGCGGAGTGCAGCTGACACCGTTTGAGATAAACGTGGCGAACTATGAAGAGAATCGCCACTTCTTCCTTGGCCAGTATTTCCGCAACCACTACGATGCCTGGATGCAGACGCTCCCTAACGCCTCTACTGGCATCGTCATCAACCGTGTAGAGGTATGGGTGACAAACAAGAGCGGCCAGACCTCCAACACCCGTAACATCATAGCCCTCTCCGACCTTGCTGAGGGCGTGCCTCAGAATACCGCGTGGGGCGGACTGGGCGACATGACAGCACCGAGCAATGCCGCCAACAGCGAGTATAACAGCATGGTGACCACCTATGCCGCCGCCAGAGACGTGAACCAGACGAGCACCACGCTCGACGGTCAGCTGACGGGAGGCGTGGACTATGAGAAGATAGAGAAGGCGCGCCTGCTCAGCTCCTCGGAGTATACGGTCAACAAGGCGATGGGCTACATCTCCCTGAAGACCACCCTACAGAGCGACCAGGTGCTGGCGGTGGCATACGAATACACGCAAGGCGGGCGCACATATCAGGTGGGCGAGTTCTCCTCCGACCGCACCGACGTGTCAGAAGCCCTCTTCGTGAAGGCACTGAAGAATACCAGCAACGCACCTACGCAGCCTAACTGGAAGCTGATGATGCGTAACGTCTACTACCTCGCATCGTCAGTACAGAAGGAGAAGTTCCGCCTCGACATCAAGTATCAGAGTGATACGGCAGGCGTGTACCTCAACTACCTCCCCGTGGAGAGAGTGAAGAGCACACCGCTCATCCGACTCTTGGGAGCCGACCGCCTTGACAATAATAACAAGGCGCACAGCAATGGTTACTTTGACTTCGTGGACGGTTACACCGTCAGCAACGGCCGTGTGTACCTGCCAAAGGCAGAACCATTCGGCACAGCACTCTATGACGCCCTCAAAAGCAACGGACTCAGTGACGAGATAGCAGAGAAATACCGCTATCAGGCACTTTATGACTCCACAAAGACCATAGCAAAGCAGAATGCGGAGAAGAACAGATTCAAACTCGTGGGACAGTTCAAGGGCACCTCTGCTAACGAGATATCCCTCGGAGCATACAATATACCGCAAGGCTCCGTAGTCGTTACGGCTGGCGGTGTGACCCTTCAGGAAGGCTCGGACTACTCTGTGGACTATGCGGCAGGCGTGGTGACCATACTCAACCAGAGCATCATAGACGCAGGCACCAATGTCAACGTATCATTAGAGAGCGACTCCGAATACGGCATGGCGCGCAAGACCATGTTCGGACTGAACTGGGAGTACGACTTCTCCAAGGACTTCCAGCTCAGCGGTACCTTCCAGCACCTTTCCGAACAGAGTCTTACATCGAAGGTGACGATGGGTTCAGAGCCTGTCAACAACACCCTTGTAGGCTTCAACATAAACTGGAAGAAAGACAGCCAGTGGCTCACCAACATGCTCAACAAGGTGCCCTTCCTCCACGTGACGCAGCCGTCCAACATACAGTTCAATGCAGAGTTTGCCAAGCTCTTCAGCCGCATAGCCAGCGGCACACAGGACAATGCATCATACATAGACGACTTTGAGAACACCACCTCAGGCATCAACCTCCTCACTCCGACATCATGGACCCTGTCGAGCGTGCCGCAGGCGGCGGTGACAACCACGCTGAACAAGACCGACCTGACCTCTGGCTATGAGCGCGCAAGGCTGGCATGGTACACCATCGACCCGCTCTTTACTCGTCGCTCCTCAACCCTTACACCAGGACATATCAAGGAAGACCTCGAACAGCTCTCCAATCACTATGTCAGAGAAGTCTACGTATCCGAGCTTTACCCTAACCGCGACCAGAGCACCTACTCAGGAGCTACGTCAACGCTCGGCATCATGAACCTCGCCTTCTATCCGCAGGAGCGTGGCCCGTATAACTTCAATCCTTCACTCGACGAGAACGGCCATCTGCCAAACCCTCGGCAGTCATGGGGCGGCATGATGAGGAAACTTGACACCAACGACTTCCAGGAGGCGAACATAGAGTATATAGAGTTCTGGATGCTCGACCCATTTGTCTACACCCGTAACAACGGCACCGCTGCCAAGCACAGCGGCAACCTCTATTTCAACCTCGGTGAGCTGTCAGAGGACATACTGCTCGATGGCAAGAAGTTCTATGAGAGTGGTATGCCAGTAAATAGCACCGACTCCGTGACCACCACACAGTGGGGTAAGGTGCCGGTACAGAACACCATTAACTACGCCTTCGCCACAGCAGCAGGTGCACGCGCCAAGCAGGACGTGGGCTTCAACGGACTCAACGACGAAGAGGAGAGAACATGGGGCTCGTACCAGAACTTCCTCACCGCCACCGTAGGAGCGGCACTTGACGGCACGGGAACGGTGAAGAATGACTCCGTGATAAGAGAGATAGTGGCTGACCCTGCCAACGATGACTACCGCTATTTCCGCGGAGCAGACTGGGACAGGCAGAAGGCCTCCATCCTTGACCGCTACAAATACATCAACAACCCGCAGGGCAACTCACCTGACTCTGACTCAAGGACAGAGGCGTATGACACCTCATACAAGACAACCCCTGACGTGGAAGACATAAACCAGGACTATACACTGAACGAGTACGAGAAGTATTACCAGTACTGCGTGAAGATAGATCCCGACAACCTCACCGTAGGCAGCAACTACATCTCCGACAAGCGCGAGGCACTCGTATCGCTGCGCAACGGCAAGAAGGAGACCGTAACATGGTATCAGTTCCGCATACCGATAAACCAGGGCAAGTCCATAAATGGCATCAACGACATATCGTCCATACGCTTCATCCGTATGTACATGCAGGGCTTCGAGGAGCCTACCGTGCTCCGCTTTGCAAGTCTGGACCTCGTGCGTGGCGACTGGCGCGTGTATGAGCAGAACATAAAGGGAGCTTCCGCCAACCCAACGGCAAAGTTCACCACCTCTTCTATAAACATTGAGGAGAACAACGACAAGACACCTGTCAACTACGTGCTGCCTCCAGGCATCTCACGCGTGGTGGACCCTACGCAGCAGCAGCTGACGGAGAATAACGAACAGGCTATGCGCATGGACCTCAGCAATATGTCGCACGGCGATGCCGTGGCGGTATACAAGAACTCCTCTTACGATATGCGCTACTATAACCGCCTGCAGATGTTCGTGCATGCCAACGCCCTTGAGCCTAACGCCACCAACCTGCAGAACGGACAGCTCGCACTCTTCGTAAGATTAGGCTCTGACTATAACGACAACTTCTATGAGTACGAGATACCGCTGAAGCTCACCGCACCGGGCAACTACAACACTTACTCCGTGGCAGACTGCCGCGCAGTATGGCCGGAAGAGAACATGCTCAACATAAACCTGCGCAAGCTCACTGCGCTGAAGAAGGAGCGTAACAAGAAGAAGACCATGGGGCTGGCGTCCATGAACGCCATCTACTCCGAGTATGACAGCGAGAACCAGAGCAACAAGATGTCTATCATAGGCAATCCGTCATTAGGAGAGGTGAAGACGCTGATGATAGGCGTGCGCAACAACTCCGGTGAGGTGAAGGAAGGCGAGGTGTGGGTCAACGAGCTACGCCTCCTCGAACCAGAGAGCGACGGCGGATGGGCTGCTGCAGCCAACCTCAACGTGCAGCTGTCAGACTTCGGCAGCGTGGCGGCATCAGGCAAGTACATCAGTGACGGCTATGGCGGTCTGGAGCAGAAGGTGATGGAACGCACCACCGACAAGTACGGCACATATAGCGTGACCACCAACTTCGAGCTTGGAAAGTTCTTCCCTGATAAGGCTAAGGTGACCATACCAGTCTACTACAGCGTGACGCATGAGAAGACCACGCCTAAGTATAATCCGCTCGATACGGACATGCTGCTCGATGATGCCCTGGAGAGTGCCGCCAACCAGCATGAGAAAGACTCTATCAACAGCATTGCGGTGACAAACACCGTGAGCAAGAACTTCTCAGTATCGGGAATGCGCGTGGGCATAGCCACCAAGCGTCACCCGATGCCTTACGACCCCGCAAACTTCACGCTGTCATACAGCCGCTCTACACGTCATACCGACGGACAGACCACTGTATATGAGAACGAGGAGCAATGGCGAGGAGTGCTCAACTACTCATGGACACCTGTATACAAGTCTTACAACCCGTTCAAGGCGATAAAGTCAAAGTCCAAGTACCTGGACATATTCAGACAGTTCGCCCTCAACTGGCTTCCGCAGAATATCTCGGCAAACTCCGAGATGTCGCGCAACTACTATGAGATGCAGGAACGAGACCTTGACGACCTCGGCAGCACGGGCAGCATACAGCCAACGTTCAGTTCGCAGTTCCTGTGGAACCGTGAGTTCTCCATGCGTTGGGACCTCACCAAAAACCTGCACCTCAACTTCCAGAGCTCTACAAGGGCGGAGATAGAGGAGCCTTACACGCAGGTGAACAAGGATATCAATCCTGACCACTACCAAAACTGGAAGGACTCCGTATGGAGCAGCATAAAGCACATGGGCACACCGCTGGACTATAACCAGACGTTCACCGGCTCATACAAGCTGCCGCTCAACCTTATACCAATCTTCGATTGGCTCCAGGCCAACGGCACATACAGTGCCACATACCGTTGGGCACGAGGCACGGAGCAGGAGAACGGCGCCTTCTATGGCAACACCATCAACAGCAGCCGTAATATAAATGTCAACTCCACGCTCGACATGGTGAAGCTATATAACCACATCCCGTTCCTCAAGAAGGCGAACGACCGCTTCAACAAAACCCCGATAACGGCGATGAGGAAAAAGCAGAAGCCTGCCGCCGTGAAGCAGAAACCGAAGGACGGTAAGGAAGCTGCTGACCTGAAGGCGAAAGAGGACGAAGCCAAGAAACAGCAGGAGGAGGCGAAGGCGAAGATTGCCGAGGACAAGAAGAGACGCAACACCTTTGTCAGGGAGATAACGGTGAATGCCGATACCGCCATCGTCATAACCCACGGCAAGAAGAGCAAGCGCATCCTCGTATCAGCAAAGGACAAGGACGGCAAGGCTATCGACGTGAAGTACCGCAAGGTGGACGAGAACAAGATAAAGATTATCAACAAGTCAGACTCCGCCGTGACCATGAAACTCTCCGTCCTCGCCCTGGAACCGTTGGAGAACGAGAAGTGGTACAAGGTGGCGCAGACGGTGTCACGCGTAGCGATGATGGTGAGAAACATCAACTTCACCTATCGCAACCAGTACTCCATGGTGCTGCCAGGCTTCATGCCTAACGTGGGCGACATCTTCGGTCAGCGCACGGGAGGAGGCATGAAACCAGGTCTTGACTTCGCTTTCGGCTTCATAGACGATAGCTATATAGACAAGGCGCGCGACAATGGATGGCTTCTTGGTAGTGAATACCGCGACTCCGTGTCCACACCTGCCACCACGAGCACCAGCCGTGACATACAGGTGAAGATGACGCTCGAGCCGATACGCAGTCTGAAGGTGGACCTCAGCATGTCGCATACCAAGACGAACTCACGCTCCATCCATTACATGCAGGAGGGCAACCCCGTGACGCAGAGCGGCTCCTTCAGCATGACCACGATAAGCATCAAGTCTGCCTTTGAAGGTATGGGCGATGCCAACAACGGCTATCACTCACCATCCTTCGAGAAGTTCTGTAACTCACTTGAGAACTTCCGCGCAAGAGTACAGGCGCAGTATGAGGGCAGACTCTACCCAGTAGGCACGACACTCGCCGGACAGAAGTTCAATCCTGCCAACGGAGCTGTGAACAAGTATAGCGCAGACGTGATGGTTCCTGCCTTCCTCGCTGCATATACGGGCGGAGACGACCTCGGATTGTTCCCTACGCTGAAACGTATGCTGCCTAACTGGACGGTGCGTTACAGCGGTCTGACGCAGATACAATGGGTGCGCGACCACTTCAAGAGCGTGAACATCAATCATGCTTACCGCAGTGTCTTCGCCATAGGCTCATATAGTTCATACTCCACCTACAAGGAGCTGATGGGCGATATGATAGGCTTCGTGAGCGATGCAACGACAGGCAACCCTGTGCCTAACTCCATGTTCAACGTGTCTACCGTGAGCATCAATGAGGCATTCTCTCCGCTTCTTGGCATAGACTTCACGCTGCCTAACAACCTCACGTTCAAGGCGGAGTATAAGACCACGCGCGTGCTGAACCTCTCCATGACGAGCGTGCAGATCAATGAGGCCATCTCCAAGGATTGGGTGTTCGGCATTGGCTACAAGATTGCCGACTTCAGCTTTATGAAGAGCCGTGCTCTAAGGGCGGCGCAGCGCAACAGAATGGGCAATGGCAATGCTGACAACCAAAGCAACAAAAGCAAGGTAACGAACAAGTCCAAGGGATTTGCCCATGACCTCAACCTGCGACTGGACGTCAGTCTAAGGTCTCAGGCATCACTGACGCGAGACATCGCCACTATCAGTTCATCGGCAACATCAGGCAATGACGCCTTCAAACTGGCGTTCACCGCAGACTACAGTCTCTCACGTCTGTTGACCATGAGTTTCTATTATGACCGTCAGAGCAACACCCCACTCCTCTCTGCCGGCAGTTACCCTACCGTGACGCAGGACTTTGGTCTCAGCATGAAGTTCTCGCTGACGAGGTAAGGAGACTTACTCTGAAACAAAAAACATAAATAAAGCGCATGAACCAGAAGCTGTTCGCTTCCCCGTTCATGCGCTTTTTGCGTTTGTCATCTCCATGCGCAATCGTTTACGGGACGAACGCCACTGGGAGGGCAGGTTTTAACCTGCCTGTAAGCGAATCTGCCTAATCGTCCTGATGAGGTTATGACAACCTTGCATTCTTTCTCACAAATGTAGAAAACAATGCCATTCTCGTTGATTATGGTATAAAATAAAAAGTATATGGCATAAAACAGAAAAAGAAAAAGTGGGGGAATGCCTACCTTTGTAATGACAATAACATGAACATTACTAAAATAAACAACAACACAGAAGATATGAGAAACATTTTAAGCATGGCATCGCTGTTAGCCTTGACGATGGCGATGCCTGCCGCAGCATCAGCGGAAACAAAGACCTCGCCAAACGGAAAAGTGGCGTGGGAGGCAGTAATGACGGATGGCAGAGTGAGTGGATTCAATATGGCATACGCCAAGGACGGTAAGGCTATGCAACAGGTAATGACTGTCAGTGACTATGGTGTACAGACCAAGGATGGTGGCGGCAGGAACCTGCAGCTCGTGGCTGTAAGTAAGCCGAAGAAGGTAACTGATAGCTACATCATGCTCAGCGGCAAACGAAGCCACTGTACCAATGAGGCTAACGAGGTGACATACCTCTTCAAGGACAACCTCGGAAGAAAGCAAAAGGTAGTGGTGCGACTGTATAATGACGGCATAGCGTTCCGTTATGAACTGGACAGCCTACAGCATACGCTGGTAAATGATGAGCGCACCACTTATAGAATAGGTGAGGGTACGAAGCGATGGATGCAGAAATGGAATGAGTCATACGAAGACTTCTTTCCACTATCCACTACAGGTGAGGGGGAGAACCGCCATTGGGGCTATCCTGCCTTGCTGCAAACGGACGACAATGTATGGGCACTCATTACTGAAGCGGGGATAGAAAGGTTTCACAGTGCATCATCGCTGTATAACGACCGTGCGGCAACAGATTATAGAGTGGTGCCAGACGAGAACACGCAGAATACTACAGGAGGATGGCATTCGCCATGGAGGGTGGTCATTATAGGCGACAAGGAAGATGTGGTACAGTCTACACTCGTGACGGATGTCAGTGAGCCAAGCCGCATAGCAGACACATCGTGGATGCACCCAGGCAGCATATCGTGGATATACTGGGCGTACAACCATGGCTCAAACGACTACCAGATAGTAAGGAAATATGTGGATATGGCAGCAAAGCTGCATCTGCCATACGTGCTTATTGATGCGGAATGGGACGAGATGCACAATGGCGGCAATATATATGACGCCTTGAAGTATGCAAAGGAGAAAGGAGTGAAGCCGATACTGTGGTACAACTCCTCCACGGCATGGCTGAAGAAGTGGGGCGCGCCAGGTCCTCATGAGCGTCTCAACGCTCCGGAAAACAGAGAGAAGGAGTTCGCATGGCTGGAGAAAAACGGTGTGGCAGGAGTGAAGATAGACTTCTTTGCAGGCGACAAGCAGGCTACGATGGAGTATTGCATCGACATACTTGAGAGTGCAGCACGCCATCATCTCCTCGTGAACTTCCATGGGGCGACAGTGCCTCGCGGTTGGCAGCGCACATACCCTAACCTTATGTCAACCGAAGGCGTGTATGGCGAGGAGTGGTATAACAACCTCCCGGTGCTCACCGACAAGGCGGCAGCGCACAATGCCACACTGCCTTTCACTCGTAACGTGATAGGCTCCATGGACTATACCCCCTGCGCATTCTCTGATTCGCAGCATCCGCATATTACCACCAACGCCCATGAGCTGGCACTCTCCGTGCTCTTCGAGTCAGCATTGCTGCACTGGGCGGACAAGCCTGAGAGCTATCTGGCGCAGCCTGAAGCCGTGCAGTCGTTCATAGGCAGTCTCCCTACCACATGGGACGAGACGCGATTGGTGGCAGGTTATCCCGCAGAGAGCGTAGTGATGGCGAGAAGAAAGGGCAATACATGGTATGTAGCAGGTATCAACGGCAAGGATGAGGAGCAGACACTGGCAATGAATCTGAGCTTTATAAGCAAGGGAAAGCATACGGTGCAGCTCTTTGAGGATAGCGGAAACAAAGCTAAGCCGTGGAAGATTAGTGTCAAGAAGACAAGCAGCATGCCAGGAAAGATAACGCTGAAAGCGCGTGGCGGATTCGTAATGGTAATAAAGTAGAAGACCATGAAGATAAGAAACGTATTAATATCGCTGCTTCTTGTTCCATCGGGAGCGATGGCACAGCAGCTTGTGGCAGACTTTGTGACACCATCCATCGTCAGAGTGCAGTGGGTGCAGAAAGGCACGGTGCAGGACAATGGTACCGGAGTGTGTATATATAATAAGGAGAAGGTGAACGTGAAGCGGCGCGAGACAGCTGCATACACAGAATACTCCTCTTCCGAACTCACGGTGAGGATTGACAAGAAGCATCAGAACGTGACGTTCATTGACCGCAAGACGGGACGCACGCTCCTTGAGGAACAGCAGCAACTGCCGCATGAGGCTGAGGCTGTAGTGCAGGAGAGAGTGGTGTATGACGAGAAAAGCGCGCACTCCGAGCAGACCGCCAACGGTATGGTAACGGTGAAGAACGTGTTGCGACGTGACACCATAGGCGTAAGCACACGCTACAAGGTGAATTTCCTAAGCGGCAGGGATGCCGTGTATGGGCTGGGCTGTCAGATGGAGGATTACATGAACCTTATGGGCAAGACGCTATGGCTGACGCAGCATAACCTCAAGGTCCAGGTGCCCGTACTGCTCTCTACTGGTGGTTACGGACTGATGTTTGATGCAGGTTGCGCCATGAAGTATAGCTCCGAAGACGGGAAGGAAGATAACAAGGCACGTTACAGCATGCAGCTTGAGGCGGCAAAGGAGGTGGACTATTACTTCATAAAGGGCGAAAGGCTTGACAATATAGTGGCAGGCTACCACTACCTTACTGGCAATGTATCGATGATGCCGCGCTACGTCTTCGGCTACACGCAGTCAAAGGAACGCTATGTGTCGTCTGACGATATCATAGGCACACTGCGTGAATACCGTCGCCGCCATGTGCCGATAGACATGATAGTGCAGGACTGGAATTACTGGCCGGAGGGATGGGGCTACATGAAGATGAACCCCAAGTACTATCCTGACCCTAAAGCCCTTGCTGACTCCGTGCACGCCATGCACGCAAAACTTATGGTTAGTATATGGCCAAACCCTCAGTATTGCCCTGAGGAAAGGGACTTCCGCAGCAAGGGCTATATGCTTGAGCATTCCGTGTATGATGCCTTCAACGCTGACGCGCGCCGCTACTACTGGAAATATGCCAATGATGAATTCTTCTCACGCGGCTTTGACGCATGGTGGTGCGACAGCAGCGAGCCCTTGGACGGTGACTGGAACAAGATGCCGGAGCCTGTTAACGGCAAAGCGTATGGCTGGGATGACCACGAAAGACGCTGGCAGCTGAATAAGGACATACTGAGCGATGCCCTCGGGGCGGAGCGCAGCGGTCTCTATTCATTGTATCACTCCATGGGAATATATGAGAACCAGCGGCTTGCCACATCTGACAAGCGTGTGGTAAACCTTACGCGCAGCTCCTATGCAGGACAGCAGAGGTATGGCACGATAGTATGGAATGGAGATACTCACGCCTCATGGCAGTCGTTCAGACAGCAGATACCTGCTGGATTGAACTATATGGCAACGGGAAACCCTTATTGGACGGTTGATGTAGGCTCCTTCTTCGTGCGCAATGATGGCAGAAGATGGTTCTATGCCGGGGAGTTCCAGAATGGCGTGGCGGATGAGGGCTACCGTGAATACTACACGAGGATGTTCCAATGGGCGACATTCCTGCCTATGCTGCGCAGTCATGGCAGCGACACACCGCGAGAGATATGGCGATTTGGCAATCCTGGTACTCCGTATTATGATGCCATACTGCGCATGATAAATCTGCGCTATACCCTCGTACCTTATATATATAGTATGGCGGCAATGCAGACAAGGGACAGCTATACCATGGCTCGCCTTCTGGCTTTTGACTATCCTGATGATTCTACTGTGCATGACATCAAGGACGAGTATATGTTTGGTTCAATATTGGTATGCCCCATTACCCATCCGATAGCAGAACAGGCGGTACGTAAGGTCTATCTGCCTAAGGGCGATAGGTGGCAGGACTATTGGACAGGAGAGACCTACGATGGCGGACAGTGGATAGAGACGAAGGTGGAGATAGGACGCTTGCCGCTGTATGTGCGCCTTGGCAGCATCGTGACAACAACCGCTCCGGCTGAGTATACTGCCGCACAGACTGGTCAGCCTGTGACTGTTGAAGTGTATCCAGGGAAAGACACTGCGTTCACTCTTTATGAGGATGAGGGCGACAACTATAATTTTGAGAAAGGTGAAAGCTCTGTCATCCGTATGGAATGGAATGAGAAGAATCAGACGCTGACGATAGGGAAGAGGTGCGGCTTGTACGAAGGTATGCCTGATGAGCGCACTTTTATAGTGAAGAAAGGTTCTATACAGAAAGAAGTCCGTTATTCTGGAGAGACAGTAAAGGTGAAAATGTAACACCAACGCCCCTGACACGCATTGTCGTGTCAGGGGCGTTACTTTATTCTTCTGTCATGTTATTGTATGCCTTCATCGCCTCTTCGATGACTGGCGCCATGTCATAATATCGATATTGTGCCAGTCTGCCACCGAAGACAACGTCTTTCTCTGCCGCTGCCATACAGCGGTATCGCTCTGCAATGGCATTGTTGCGCTCGTCGTTGATAGGGTAGTAAGGCTCCATGCCCTCGTGGTATTCTGCGGAATACTCCTCGCTGACCACTGTCTTGGGCGTTTCATATACTTGGGAACCGAACGTCTCGAAGTGCTTATGCTCTATCACTCGGGTGTAAGGCACGTCATGGCTGGTGTAGTTGACTACTGCATTGCCCTGATAATTGGGCATGTCAAGAGTGCGGGTGCGGAACGTTACCGTGCGCCAGTCGAGCCTGCCATGACAGAAATCGAAGTATTCATCGATGGCACCTGTGTACACTAACTTACAGGCTATATTGCGCCAGTTGTCCTTCAGTGGCGCTCCTGTTATAGTCGTGTCAGTAAAGAAGTCGATGTCGGTCTTCACATCGCAGCCCTTGAGCAGTCCCTCTGTAAGACGGTTGTAGCCGCCTATGGGGATACCTTGATAGAGATCGTTGAAGTAATTATTGTCAAAAGTGAGGCGGACGGGGAGCCGCTTGATGATGAAGGCTGGCAGTTCGCTGCATTTCCTGCCCCATTGCTTCTCCGTATACTCTTTGATGAGACACTCGTAGATGTCGCGGCCGACGAGTGACAGTGCCTGTTCCTCCAGATTGCATGGCTCGCGGTAACGTGGCATACCGTCTATATACGATACAAGACGCTGCTTCATGGCCTCCGCCTTCTGGCTTTCAATTTTTGCGATGGCGTCAGAAGGCGTTGTGACACCCCACATCTGCCAGAACGTATTCATGTTGAATGGCAGATTGAACAGCCGCCCTTTGTAGTTCGCTACTGGCTGGTTGGTATAGCGGTTGAAGGGAACGAAGGAATTGACAAAGTCCCATACTGCCTTGTTTGAGGTGTGGAAGATATGCGCACCGTATTTATGCACGTTGATACCCTCTGTCTCTTCGCAGTAGATGTTGCCACCAGTATGCTCACGCTTGTCTATTACGAGACAGCGCTTTCCCTGCTGTCTTGCCAAAAAAGCAAAGGTTGAGCCGAAGAGACCGGAGCCGACTATGAGGTAATCGTATTTCTTCATTGTCATAAGGGGAAGTGATGATATTCTGTCATGGATGTGATAATGTATGCAAAGTTACTGTTTTTTTATGACATAGCGGAATAATGTGTCAGAAAAGTGCAATAGGAAAAATTTGTGTATATAAAAAAAAAACTATAACTTTGCAACAAATTATACTTTGATGGGAAAAATAAGAATATATATATTGTTGCTCCTCGCACTGCTGATGGTGACACCTGCCAGTGCGGTGCTGAAGGAGGACAGCCTCAGTAACACGCTGAAGATACTACGTAGCGAACTGACAAAGTATCATGATGAGTACGGACAGCGCCAGTCGATGATGAAGACTGAGGAGAAGAGAGTGTTCTCTACCCTCATGCAGACGGTGCAGAACAGTAACCAGAACGCTCTGATGCTGTACTCGCAGAAGGATGGTTACGTCTTCGACCTGTCGTATGCCTGTCATGAGGCCATCAGCGCATACAAGGACTTTGAGAAGCATTTGATACCGTTCACCTCTGTGGTGGAGCGTAATAACCGCGAGATGGCGAGGATAGACAGCCTCATACAGTGTCTGAAGTCCATGCCCGTGATGATGCTCAATCCGCAAGCGAAGGTGGATCGTGATGTCTGTCTGGCATTAGCGGTCAACACACGTCGTATGGTGGTGGAGGAAAAAGACCAGCTGGACGAATACATCACCTACTACAAGATGACGGAGCGTCGACTGAAGAACCTCAATGACTATGCTAACAGCAAGTATGGGGAATTGCAGAACAGCATCTTCGTGAATGGCGGTGACAGCTATTTCTCCATTCTTTCAAGGATACATGAATACTATTCCGAGACGAGGGAGACGATAGACGAGAAGTATAATAGCTATGGTAACGTGCGTTCGCAGTGGGATGCCAAGTGGATGTTCGGTGTCTTCATAGTGATTCTGTTCTACGGACTTATCGCTGTGGCTCTCAATCAGTTGATAGTGCGTTGGCTCGCTACAAAACTTGTGAAGCGGGGAGTGCTTGGAGAGGCTGGCAAGTGGTTCCTTGAGAAGCGTACAGGCATAATCCTTGCATCTACGGCTGTCACTTTCGCTATACTGTTAGGCATTGTTCAGGCAGTGGCAAAGCAGGACTTCCTGATACTCGCATCATCACTCCTGGTGCAGTTTGCATGGCTCATGAGCGTTATCATCATCTCTACGTTGCTCCGTGTGGATGCACAGAGAATGCTGAAGACGCTGTATATGTATATGCCGTTGCTCGTAAACGGCTTCCTGGTGATAAGCTTCCGCGTGGTGTTGATACCAAACACCCTCGTGAACCTTATCTTCCCGCCAATCCTTCTCATGTGCTGCTTGTGGCAGTGGTATGCACTCCACAAGTATAAAGGAGAGGTGGACCGCAGCGACAAGATGTATGCGTCATTCTCGCAGTTCGTGTTCGTGGTGTCACTGTGTTGCTCTATGGTGGGTTACACCCTGCTGTCTGTGCAGATACTGATATGGTGGATAATGCAGCTGACATGCATCCTGACCATCATCTGTCTGCGTGACTGGTTCAAGGGCTATGCCGTGGTACATCATTTGAGCGAGAGACCAATCACAGAGACATGGTACCATAATATAATATACTGGGTGGCACTGCCGGCTTCTGCGGTAGGTTCTGTGGTGTTGAGCCTCTATTGGGCGGCGGATGTATTCAATCTGACCGACCTCACGGTGAAGCTCTTCACCCGTCACTTCATAGATACACCGAACTTCAAGGCAAGTATCTTCGGAATAGCACTGGTAGTAGTGCTGTGGTTTGTGTTCAACTACATCAACCATACTGCAAAGGCGTTCACGCAATATATCCTTGAGCAGCGTGATGCGGCCAATGCAGCGCAGAAGTTCATGATGGTAAAGAACGTGATGCAGGTCGTTATTTGGGGCGTATGGTTCCTGGTATCTCTTGGCATCTTCAATATCTCAAGCCAATGGCTCGTCATCATCTCAGGAGGCTTGTCAACCGGTATCGGTTTCGCATCAAAGGATATACTCGAGAATATATACTACGGCATATCACTGATGATGGGTCGTATAAAGATAGGAGACCTCATAGTCTGTGATGGCGTGAGAGGTACGGTGTCAAGTATATCATACACCTCAACGATGATTGATACTGTGGACGGCTCCGTCATAGCATTCCAGAACTCACAGCTCTTCACCAAGAACTATAAGAACATGACCCGCAACCACGGTTATGAGCTGCATGTGCTTGACGTAGGTGTGGCTTATGGTACGAAGGTGGCTGAGGCGAAGAGCCTTATCATCGATGCAGTAAACAAACTTGACTGTATTGACAAGGAAAAGGGATGCAAGGTGGTGCTGAAAGAGCTGGCAGACTCTGCTCTCGTGTTGAAAGTGATAGTGTGGGTGAATGTGTTCACACAGTTTGCTGATGATGGCGTAATACTGGAGTGCATATACAATACGCTCAATGACAATAATATCGAGATACCATTCCCACAGACAGACGTGCATATAAGAAGTATCGTGCAGACAGAAACACCAGAAGTGAAATGAGAAAACTTTCATTCTTAAGCGTTATGATGTTGGCGGCAGCGGCCGCAGTAGATGTCAGCGCAACGGAAATATTGCGCACAGTCGAAGATAGTACTAGCGATGAGCGGTTGTTGACGGCGGACTCTCTTGTGGCGAGAGACCTCAGAAGCCATGGCATCACGTTCTCACATGACAACAGCGTTACTCTCTTCTCCTGCGGACAGGACAAGTTTGACGATATGTTCCAGGCGATAAGGCAGGCTAAGAGCAGTGTGCATTTGGAGTATTTCAATTTCCGTAATGACTCCATCACTGCCGAACTCGTCAATATACTAGCAGAGAAGGTGAAGGAAGGTGTGGAGGTAAGGGCATTGTTTGATGCCTTCGGCAATATGTCCAACAACCGTCCGCTCCGCAAAAAGCACCTTGAAGAGATACGCAGCAAAGGCATTGAGATATACACCTTTGATCCATTGGGCTTCCCATGGATAAACCACGTGTTTCATAGAGACCACCGCAAGATTGTGGTCATAGACGGACAGATAGCTTATACGGGCGGCATGAACGTGGCAGACTATTACATCCATGGCACGGAAGTGGTAGGAGCATGGCACGATATGCACTGCCGCATAGATGGCGAGGAGGTGAATACGCTGCAACGGATCTTCCTACGTATGTGGAACAAGGTGAGCAAGCAGGACGTTCACGGTGCGAAATACTTCAGAGGCTATCGCCCGGCAGACTATTTCCATGGTCTTCGCCCTGATACTACGGCTACGGCATACCGGAAGATGGTAGGCATCATAAACAGAGAGCCGCACCGCACCAACAAAATTATGCGTCAGTTCTATATCTCTGCTCTCGACAACGCCAAGGATAGCATAAAGATTCTTAATCCGTATATGACGCTTACGCATTCCGTGAAGAAAGCTATCAAGCGGGCATTGGCGAGAGGAGTGAAGATGGACGTGATGATAGCGGAGAAGAGTGACATCCCATTGTCGCCAGATTTGTCTTTCCATCATCTGCACTGGATGATGAAACGCGGTGCCAACGTCTACATATACCAGGGTGGTTTCCATCATACCAAGATAATAATGGTAGACGGACGTGTGTGCACCGTAGGTAGCTGTAACCTCGACTCACGCTCCCTCAGCTGGGACTATGAGGCGAATGCGGTGATACTGGATAAGAATACTACCGCCGAACTTGTAAAACTCTTTGATGCTGACAAGCAGAAGAGCTTTCTCCTTACGCCAGAGAAGTGGAAGACATGGCGCACACCATGGCAGAGAATGCGTGGCAGTATTGCCAAGCTATTTGAGATATGGATGTAGGTGAAGGCTGCATCCTGTTAGTGAATCCTTGCATTGTGAAGCTACTTGAATGCGGCATGATGATGTGAGAAAAGAAAAGTTTGAGTTATGCAATCATTTGATACCCTTGACGCCTATTGGCAGGACATACACAACATACCGTCGCTCTCTGATGAAGAAGAGCGTGCGTTGGCAGAGCGCATACAGAAAGGTGATGAGAGAGCGATAGACAAACTCGTTACCTCCAACCTTCGTTTCGTGGTCAGCATAGCCCGTCAGTACGCTGACAAAGGGCTGAGCATGGACGACCTTATCAGCGAGGGTAACATCGCCCTCATGTTCGCTGCGCGCAAATGGCAGCCGAACAATGAGGAGAGGTTTGTTAACTATGCAGTGTGGGACGTAAGGAAGGCTATGCAGGAGGCACTGCCTGAGCAGTCCACCATGATTACACTGCCGAAGAAAGGCTCAGAGGAAGAGAAGAACATGCGACGCTTCTCCACCGATGCACCGTTGCATCCAGGACAGACCAATACCCTTGGCGACATGCTTAAGGCAGGCAAGCCAATGACCGACGATGCCGCACAGGACCGTGAAGTGAGTTTCGCACTGATGCAGGCACTGCACGTCCTGAACGAGAGAGAACAGGCTGTGATAACGGCATACTATGGCATTGGGACCGAGGAACACAAGACCATGGCGGAGATTGCCGAGGAACGAGGACTGAAACGTGAGCGAGTAAGACAGATAAGGAAGACCGCTGAGCGCAAGATGCGACGCGTCATGAAACAGAAAAAGAATACATTATGAAGAAGATAATGATACTATTGGCACTCTTTACGTCAGTGATGGCAGCGACAGCTCAGCCAAATGGCGAGATGAAGAAACCTGAGCCTGGAGCAAAGATGCCAAAGCAGGAAAAGAAGAAAGCTGTGAAAACAGAGAAGAAGACCACTACGAGGGTGTACCTCTATGGCGTGGCCATGTCCATGCAGGACTCCGTAGTCTATATGACGGACGAGCTGATTCTTGATGATGCGGTGCTCTACAACAAAAAGATTTTCCTTGAAGGGCGCGACCAGCTTTCATCACAGTTTGCAAGTTATATGGCACAGAAGGGCGATAAGAACCATATATGTAGTGTGACATTTGCAAAAGACATCAAGAAACTTGACAAAAAATATCTTAAGCAGGCGGACAAGCTGAAGAAAAAAGGCTATCTTGTCAAGAGCGTAGGGCAGGGAGAGTTCCGTTTCAAGTCTGTAACAAAGGAGTAAGTATGGACTATTCAATAGGCGAACACCATGTCAGAGTGGTGGCAGAAGACGGCGATGCCATAATAGATGCACTGCTACCGTCTTTCCGTCCTTTCATGACAGAAGCAGAACCTGGTTCCGCATCGCTGTTCACCGTCTCCCTCCGTCACCGTCTCAAGGCATATCCAGAGAGTGAATGTCGTCATATCACGGATTCGGATACAGGTAATGGCATAATAAGAGTGGAGCGAAAGCATGATGGCAGTTATCAGTTCACCATCTGTAACATAGCAGGAAAGCCCTGTGCCCTCCTGCAGACCACGGCAGAGTTCGACTCCTGTCAGTGTGCCATAAGAGGAGGAGAGGGCGACCGCCGCTATGGCATAAACGGCGTGTTGATGCTTATGTACGCCTTTCGTGGTGCACAGTTCGGCACTCTTCTCATCCATGCCTCGGTAGTAAGACATAACGGTCGCGCTTACGCCTTTACCGCAGTGAGTGGCACAGGCAAGAGCACGCAGGTGTCAAACTGGCTAAACAATATAGAAGACTGCGACCTCGTAAACGATGACAACCCCATAGTGCGTGTCAAAGGTGATGAAGTGACACTCTATGGTTCACCATGGAGTGGCAAGACTGCATGTTACCGCAATATCAGTGTGCCGTTAGGGGCCATCTTGAAGATAGAGCGTGCCACGACAAACTATGTCACACCGCTATGCACGCTTGAAGCCTTTGCCGTGCTCCTCACAGCTTGTTCTGCCATTAGAACAGACGACGTGATATACAAAAAGCTCGGCGATGTAGTATCAGCTGTGATAGAATGCACCACGATGGCTACGCTCCACTGTCTGCCAGATGCAGAATCAGCGTTTGTTTGCCGTGAATATTTAGAGGGAAAATGATAGATAACAACGAAGATATAGTACCCCATATCAGCACTGGACCGCGCGACTACCGTATGCTTCCGTTGGTATGCGAATACGTCAGCAGTGGAAAGACCGTTGTGTTGCCGCTCCGTGGCTACAGCATGCGTCCTTATTTAGAGGATAATCGGGCCAAGGCCCTGCTTGCGCCAGTGCCAGAAATATTGCATATCGGAGATGTGATACTTGCGCAGTTGCATGAAACAGGGGGGTATGCCCTGCACAGAATCACGCACATAGATGGTGACACCATAGTGATGTGCGGTGATGGCAACCTCACCCCCGAGATTATACAGCGCAGCGATGTCAGAGCGATAGCCAAAGGGTTCTATCGAAATGGCAGCACCAAGCTGGACAGTGTAGACAGTAAGCGTTACATCCTCTACTGGAAGACGTGGCTTCTGCTCCGCCCCATTAGGAGGTATCTGCTCTATATATGGAGGAAAACGATGATAAAAGGGAAGTAGGTTAAGAGTATCTGGTTTAAGGTTTTTGGTTTAAGGTCCGCCCCCTAATACGAATATCCAATCCGAAAGACCTAAAACCTACAACAATCAACCAAACAACCAAACAACTAAACAACCAAACAACTAAACAACCAATATGCGTATAATAGAAGGACTCGACAGAAGAGAAGTGTGCGGTGAGGCTATCCTCGTACCGACAGGCGAAAAGGCAGCCGACTTCTCCAAACTTATATCACTCAACGACAGTTCCCTCTATCTCTGGAAGGAGATGGAAGGCAAGGACTTTACTGCTGACGACCTCGTACAGTCACTACTCAAGGAGTATGAAGTGGACGAGGAGACGGCTTGTAAGGATGTAGACAAGTTTCTGCACCAGCTCCTTGCTGAGAATCTGATAGTTAAGTAATAGTGAATAGTTAATAGTGAACAATTAACAGGTAATGCTTTGTTCACTTGCAAAAAACACAATAAAGATGTACAGAACAAACACCTGCGGAGAACTCCGCATTGAGAATGTAGGACAGACCGTAACGCTTGCAGGCTGGGTACAGGGTGTGCACAATCTTGGTGCACTCACCTTCGTTGACCTCCGCGACCGTTATGGCATCACACAGTTGGCATTCAATGAGGATGCCCCAGAGGAACTGAAAGAGAAGGCACGCCGCCTCGGGCGTGAGTTCGTGGTGCAGGCTACCGGTAAGGTGGCTGAACGCTATTCAAAGAACAAGAAGCTCGCTACGGGCGATATAGAAATCTTCGTAGAGGAGCTTAACATCATCAGCGAGAGTGCCACTCCTCCGTTCACCATAGAGGACAATACAGATGGCGGTGACGAGTTGCGCATGAAGTACCGCTATCTTGACCTGCGTCGTTCCTGCGTAAGAAAGAACTTGGAGCTGCGTCATCGCATGACTATCCTTATCCGCAACTTCCTTGATTCACGCCAGTTTATAGAAGTTGAGACACCTATCCTTATTGGTTCTACACCAGAGGGAGCACGCGATTTCGTCGTGCCTTCACGCATGAACCCAGGACAGTTCTACGCCCTTCCACAAAGTCCGCAGACTCTGAAACAGCTCCTTATGGTAAGCGGATTCGACAGATACTTCCAGATAGCAAAATGTTTCCGCGACGAGGACCTCAGAGCAGACCGTCAGCCGGAGTTTACACAAATCGACTGCGAAATGTCGTTTGTTGACCAGGACGATGTGATAAACCTTTTCGAAGATATGGCGCGCCATCTGTTTAAAGAGATACGAGGCGTAGAACTGCCGGCAAAACTACAGCAAATGACATGGCATGAGGCAATGCGCCGTTTCG
>SAMEA104315434__coassemble_228_pt1 | contig 35672 bp, 33 predicted proteins | sample SAMEA104315434__metabat2_high_PE_014 | metagenome-assembled genome bin SAMEA104315434 (sample SAMEA104315434) | gut metagenome | biome: Monkey gut; feature: monkey-associated habitat; material: faeces | place: China | collected 2013
TCGTGGCAGCGGTATTGTATGGCGTCGTTCCAGGCATCATCACTGTCGGTGGATGGTTCGAACTGTTCTTTGTCAACACGCTCGGTATGCCATTCAATACAGGTACGGTAATCTATCTCGTGCTCCTCATAGCAGCAGTGCTGTGGGCTATATATGAGACATACTCAGAGAAGAGCGAGCTGCGCGGCAATATCTCGTTCATAGCTGCCGTAGGCATGCTCGGCATACCGTTCTATGGATTCGGATGGTCAGCAGTCATCATCGGTGTCATCGTTATGGCACTGTTGTATTTCGCTCTGATATACAAGCACAAGGGTGTGCTCCTCATCACCAACCGCATCAAGAATACAGCACTCTGCTGCATGTTGATGCTGATGATAGGCTATTCTACATATTCACTCATCGTGATACGTTCATCTGCCAATCCACCGATGGACCAGAACTCACCAGAGGATATCTTCACACTTGGCAACTATCTCAGCCGTGACCAGTATGGTGACCGTCCTCTGTTCTATGGTCCGCAGTACACTTCGCAGGTGGCACTTGATATAGAGGGTAACATGTGTGTGCCTCGTCAGGTAAAGGGCAAGCCAATTTACCAGCGTGTGGAGAAAGCAAGTGCTGACGAGAAGGACCGCTATTTCGTAGTGCGCACAAAGGATTCTTACGAGTATGCGCAGAATGTACTCTTCCCAAGAATGCACAGTGCTGACCATGCAAGCAACTACGAGTCATGGATGGGTGGAGTAGAAGGAAACGTACAGCAGTATGACCGCTGCGGACAGCTGGTGGACGTGAAGGTTCCTACTATGCTTGAGAATCTCCGCTTCTTCCTTTCTTACCAGTGCAACTTCATGTATTGGCGTTACTTCATGTGGAACTTCGCTGGCCGTCAGAATGATATTCAGGGCAATGGCGAACTGGAGCATGGCAACTGGATTACTGGCATCTCCTTCATTGACAACTGGATGCTCGGTGACCAGAGCAAACTGCCTGATGAGTTGAAGAACAACAAGGGACACAACGTGTTCTACTGTCTCCCTCTTCTCCTCGGTCTGATAGGCCTGTTCTGGCAGGCTTACAGAGGCAAGAAGGGCATACAGCAGTTCTGGGTGGTCTTCTTCCTGTTCTTCATGACAGGACTTGCCATCGTGCTCTACCTCAACCAGACACCAAGTCAGCCACGTGAGCGTGACTATGCGTATGCTGGTTCATTCTATGCCTTTGCTATATGGTGCGGCATGGGTGTGGCTGCCATCATTGAGATGATAGCACGCAAGATGAAAAGAGAGAATGTTGCCATTGCTGCGGCAGTATCAATAATAGCTCTTCTCGTACCAATACAGATGGCGTCACAGACATGGGACGACCATGATAGGTCTGGACGTTACACCTGTAGGGACTTCGGTCAGAACTATCTGATGTCACTTCAAGACGAGGGTAATCCAATCATCTTCACCAATGGCGATAATGATACCTTCCCATTGTGGTATAATCAGGATGTTGAACAGGTAAGAACAGACGCAAGAGTCTGCAACCTGTCATACCTCCAGACTGACTGGTATATTGACCAGATGGTACGTCCGGCATGGAAGTCACCATCACTCCCTATCTCATGGTCACGCCTTGACTATTGCGCGGGTACCAATGAGTATATAGAGGTGCGTCCAGAGCTGAAGCAACAAATACTGGAGTATTACAAGTCTGACAGCGCAGAGGCCAAAAAGCAGTTCGGCGACGATCCGTTCGAAATAAAGACCGTACTCAAGAAATGGGTTTGCGAGAACAAAAACGATGCTGAATATCACGTGATTCCTACCGACACTCTCTATCTTAACATAGACAAGGAAGCAGTGAAGAGAAGTGGTATGATGCTGCCTAAGGATTCTGCAGGCAATGTAGTGATACCAGACAGGATGGCAATCAGCCTTGTTGGCAAGCGCATGCTTTACAAAGGCGACCTCATGTTGCTTGAGATGCTCGCTAACCACAACTGGACACGCCCGTTGTATGTGGCGCTCACTGTCGGAGCAGACAACTATATGAACCTCAGCGAGAACTTCATACAAGAGGGACTTGTAAACCGTATCACACCGTTCCATACGAATGAGAGCAACAACTTCGATACAGAGAAGGTTTATAAGAACATGATGACTCGCTTCAAGTATGGCGGTCTGGATCAGAAGGGACTGTATCTTGACGAGACTGTGATGCGTATGTGCTACACACACCGTCGTCTCTTCGGTATGCTCGTAGGGCATTTGCTTGACGAAGGTAAGACAGACAAGGCGCGCAAGGCTCTTGCTTATGCTGAGAAGATGCTGCCAGAGTACAATATCCCGATGAACTACATGAGTGGCGGACTTGACTTCGTAGAGTCATACTATCGCCTTGGTGACAATGCGAAGGCAGAGAAGGTGGTTGACACTATGTGGAAGGACTGCAAGCAGTACCTCAACTATTATCTCTCACTCAGCCAGTCTCGTATGCTCTCGTCACAGAGAGAGTGCATGATGAACTTCTATGTAATGAAGAACATCAGCGATCTCATGGCGCATTATAAGAGTCCGAAGGCAGGCAAGTTCAATAAGGAACTGGAGTTACTGCTCGACAGATATACTGCGCGTGGCGGTTCATTACAGTAATGTAAAGTGATTATTTAGAAAGAAAAGAATAGAAGTAAGAGAGTTATGGGTATGTCTTGCGGAGCATGACGGCATCAGAATGATACCAGAATGCTGAGTGGCAAGGTATAACCGTAGCTCTCTTGTTTTGTTAACGAGGGGAACCCACCCTTAAATAGAAAACAAATGCTTATAGAACAACCATCAAAATGGCTTAGATGGATATACCCCAAGGCTTTATGGAGAATGAATCCAGAGGAACACGCTGTGTATCTGACCTTCGATGATGGACCGATACCAGAGTCTACACCATACATCCTCGATACGCTGAAGCAGTTTGGGGCAAAAGCCACTTTCTTTATGGTGGGTGAAAATGTAAAACGATATCCAGAACTATACGAGCGGATAGTGGCCGAAGGACATCAGGTAGGTAACCATACATACAACCACATGGGCAGCCTGAGGCATACCTTGCGCACGTATCAGAAAAATGTAGAGAAGGCTAACGATTTAATTCACTCCCACCTCTTTCGCCCACCGCACGGCTGGATGACACATGCTGCGTATCATACCCTGCGCCATCGCTATACCATCGTGATGTGGGACCTCGTGACACGTGACTATTCCCATCTGCTCAATGCCTTCGATATTCTTCGCAATGTAGTGCTCTATGCACGCAACGGCTCTATTATAACCTTTCATGACTCACTGAAGAGTATAGAGAAACTGCATTATGCGCTACCAGCTTCGCTGCGATACCTAAAGGAACAGGGATATGAATTCAAAACCTTCGAATGATGCTGGTGCAACAGTAATATTGCCAGACATTGCCAAGCTCACCGCTATAGCCAAGGAGCATGACTTCTGTGCATGTGGAGTGCTGACGCTGAGAGCTGTGGACGGTGATACGGCATCGTACTATCATAAATGGATAGGAGAGCAGCGCCATGCAGGAATGGGCTATCTCGCTAATTATGAAGACAAGCGTTATGACCCAAGAGAATTGATGCCAGAGGCGAAGACCATGTTGAGTCTGGCTATGTCGTATGCACCTGACCCTGAGATGTCATTGTCAGAGTCTGGCTACAAATTTGCTGCCTATGCACTGGGCAAGGACTATCACGATGTGATGAAGGAGCATCTGCGCAGCCTTGCCGAAACGCTCGGACTAAAGACCTATCGTGTATTTACTGATACGGCACCCATACTTGAACGTTATTGGGCGCAGCAGGCGGGATTGGGATGGATAGGAAGAAACAGACAGCTTATAGTGCCACACTATGGCAGCATGGTCTTCCTTGGGGAGATACTTACTGATGCCATTGCATCGGAGACCTCTGTGCCTATGAACCGCACCTGTGGCAGATGCCGGAGATGCATTGATGCTTGTCCTACTCATGCCCTCGGTGATGACTTTGATGCCCGGCTGTGTCTGTCATACCACACCATTGAGAATCGTGAAGCCATCCCCGAAGACATACAGAGCAAGATGACCGATTGTATATACGGCTGCGACAGATGCCAGACCGCATGTCCACATAACGGTAATGTGCAACCGACTGCGGTACCAGAGTTCAAGCCTTCGGAGGCTTTGCGCTCCATGACAAAGGACGACTGGCAGCGACTGACGGTAGAACAGTACCGCCAACTCTTCAAAGGATCAGCGGTAAAGCGAGCCAAGTATGAAGGATTGAAAAGGAATATAGACTGCCTTACAGGGAAGAAAGAAGTGTAGGGCAGGGGGACGTTTGATCAGAATAGATTACGGATAAAGGTTCGAAAAGATTAAGATTAAATAATAATAGCAATATATGAGAAACTCTCAACCTGCATTAATACGCGCCTTCTTCGCTTCTTTTGCAGAGGGCGTGTTGTCAGAGAATGCCGAACATCAGAAAGAAGCGGTGGAACTGACACCGCAAAGGGTAAAGCAGATAATGCTGGAACATTATGAGGAGATATCAAAACACTATTTTGATATTCTTTTTAACCCTCTCGCCATAATACATTATGATACTGCCGAGGAACTTATAGCTATTCTCCGTTCGCCTGAGGTATCGCCAACGCTGAAGACACCGATGGACCTCTTCCGCCACGTGTGTCGCACAGAAGAGGCGCATGACGATATGGTGACAGAGTACCGCCGCAACTTCACCTCACTGTTGTCTGGCAGGGTGATGTCTCTTGACGACTTCTTCGAGGGCTTCCCCGAGGGCTATCTTGAAGAAAGCGAAGGGCACCAGGAGAAAGAAGTGCGCGCTTTGACGCAGGTAGTGGTAAAGGCTTTCTTTGCGGGGCGCAAGGCTGCCAATGCCGATGGTGCAACGGGAGTGAACCAGGTATATCTCTTCCGTCTGCTGATGGACAACCTTCAGTGCCTGTTGCATTCACATCCCGTAGCTATGGATGACGACATAGACCTTACGGAGGCATTCATGAAAGTGTGTGGCAACGAGGAAAACATGAACACTATGCTTACTACCATGCAAGCTGTGATGCAGGAGGCGGCTAAACAGTAAAGAAGGATTCGGAGGATGGTACGGGGAGATACTTTTTTGCAACTTAATTGCAAAAATAAATGAGTAATTTTGCATCCGAAATCAAAAAAACAATCATATGCAAGAAGTATTCAATCTTATCAACGCAATGTCACCATACCTGCTTTTGGGTTTTCTCTTTGCAGGCATTCTGCATTCCTTCGTGCCTGGTACGGTCTACAGCCGTTACCTTTCTGGCCACAACTTCCGTTCCGTATTCTATGCCGCATTGTTCGGTGTGCCACTACCTCTGTGCTCTTGTGGCGTAATACCTACTGCCATGTCGCTGCGCAGAGAGGGGGCGAGCAAAGGTGCTACAGTATCCTTCCTCATTGCTACGCCAGAAACTGGCGTAGATTCCATTGCTGCTACGTATTCGCTCATGGGGCTGCCATTCGCCATAGTGCGCCCTATTACGGCATTCTTTACCTCTATGCTGGCAGGAACAGTGGTAAATGCATTCGATAAGGATGCGGTATCCACAGAATCAGTGAAAGAAAAAGAGGGAAATCATTGCGGCTGTACCGATGATGAGGAACACGAAGAACACCACTGCGGCTGTTCAAGTGAAGAACATCACCACAATCACCACTGCCATTGCAATGACAAGGCACATCATCATCATGGGTTCTTGGGAAAGATAGGCGAGGCTCTGGACTATGCTTTCGTTGAGATGCTTGGCGATATAGGCAAATGGCTGCTCGTAGGACTTGTGGTGGCAGGTCTCATCACGGTATTCGTACCTGATTCCTTCTTCCATGTTTTCAAGGGCAATACCTTCCTCAGCATGCTCCTCGTGCTGTGCATAGCCATACCTATGTATATATGTGCTACTGGAAGCATACCTATAGCTGTTGCTCTCATCATGAAAGGACTGACGCCAGGCGCAGCCCTCGTGATGCTGATGGCGGGGCCTGCGTGCAACATGGCATCTATTCTTGTTATTAACAAGGTGTTAGGCAAGAAGACCCTCGCTCTGTATCTCGCATCTATCATTACGGGTGCTATTGTTGCCGGTACGATAATAGACCAGCTGCCTCAGGAGTGGTTCATGCCTACGCTGATGACTTCTGCGTGCTGCGCTGAGGAACACGTTTCATGGTTCAACTACGTATGTACCGCTATCCTTGCTCTGCTCTATGTCAACGTGCTGATACAGCGTTTCGTTCTTCCACGTCTGTGTCGCCATGAGCATAACGAAGAAACAACTATTTCAAACACATCAAAAAATAACACTGACATGAAAGAATACAAAATTAAAGGAATGAACTGCTCACACTGCTGCGCCAATGCTACTAAGGCAATCCTTTCTATCCCAGGCGTAACTGATGCCCATGTAGATCTCGCTACGGGCAAGGCGCAGATTACAGGCGACGTGACCTTCGAACAGGTAAAGGATGCTGTAGAGTCATTAGGCTTCAGTGCAGAGGAGATTTAATCATTCGTCTATTTTTGACGATACTATACTGAGCAGTCTCTGATGATTCTCAGGTGTGTTAGCAGCTATCACCCCCTTATGTTCTATGCACGTAAGGGGGTGTCCTGTAGTATCTGAGATGACACCACCAGCCTCTGTCACTATCAGCGAGGCGGCAGCGAAATCCCATGGGCACAGCATATACTCGAAATATAGTTCACATCGTCCCATCGCCATATAACATAGCTCAGGAGCACAAGCTCCAAAGCGTCGGAAGTCGTTGCACTGACGGAACACCTCGCTGACAATCTGTGAGCACACATCCGTGTACTCCTTATGATATACGGAGTATGCCGTGCAGATGATGGCATCGCCAAAGGGACGGTCTGATACGTGGATGGGCCTACCATTTAGAAATGCTCCCTTGCCTTTCTCGGCAGAGAACAGTTCGTTTGTGCGAGGAAGATATACTACGCCGAGGCGCATCTCGTCATCGTCACGAAGGCCTACGCAGATGGCGCACTGCCCAATGCCACGACTGTAGTTAGCTGTGCCATCGATAGGGTCTATTACCCAGGTGTATCTGTGCGTGGTATCATGCATATCTTCTTCCTCACAAAGAAACCCACTGCCAGGTAAGAGCTCGGCAAGGCGTGTACAGAGAAACTCCTGAACTGCTACATCAGAGGAAGTGACAATATTGGAATAACCATCTTTTTGAGTTACCTCGAAATGGTCTGTAACCATAAGTCGGGAAGCTTCACGCACTACATTAATAAGAGATTCAAGCGTAATCATAGTTCTATTCATGTTAATGGGGAAGGTGGCTGAAAGTCAAGCTTGGCAGATTTCGAATCACCCTTGCAAGCATAGCGTATGTCCTATGCCTTTACGATGCAAAGTTACGATATTTCTTTTTAACCACCATACGCTTTAATAAAGTTTCACCTTTTCACACAGGGTGATGCTTCTTATGCAAGAAGAATAAGTATGAAAATAGATAAAGACAATGCTTTTCTGCGCCTTCATGGTGCAGTACTTTTGGCAGGAGCCACTGGCATATTCGGAAGAATGATAACGCTGGCGGAGATACCGCTGGTATGGTATCGTATGCTCATTGCCGGAGTGGTGATGGCAGCAGTCATGCTCTATAATCATCGGTTGCATCGACTCCCCAAGGAACACATGCTGAAAATTTTTGGCTGTGGCATACTGCTCGTGGTACATTGGGTATTCTTCTATGCCAGCATCAAGGCGTCAAACGTATCGGTCGGCGTTGTCTGCATAGCCCTTGATGGTTTCTCTACAGCACTGCTCGACCCTATCATATCCCACCGTCGTTTCTCTGCCAGAGAGATACTGCTGTCGCTAATAACGTTTGCAGGCATTATGCTCATCTTCGGATTTGACACACGCTATCGTCTTGGCATCACATTCGGTGTCCTTACCTCGTTCTTCTATGCGTTGTTCTCCATATACAGCAAGCGCATTCAGCACAGCACGGGGCATAAGAGCAGTACCATGCTGCTATATGAGCTGCTCTGCGGCTGGATAATTCTTACCCTCATCATGCCTGTTTATGCCTGGCTGTGTCCTACGGCAGTACTGGTGCCAGATACGCATGACTTCCTCCTGCTACTCGTGTTCGGTTCGGTATTCACCATCGGACCTTTCCTGTTGCAGTTGCAGGCACTGCGCTCCATCAGTGCTTTCACGGTAAACCTTACTTACAACCTCGAGCCAATATACAGCATCATCTTCGCCATGATAATCTTTGATGAAGCCAAAGAGCTGAATCAGTATTTCTGGATAGGTCTGTTGATGATTATCATCTCCGTAGTGTTGCAAACAATATACACCAAGCGGGAATGACCCGTATAGCACTTCTACTGGTGTTCCACAAAGTCCCTTACCTTACTGGTGTATTCATTATGATGGTCACTATATGCCATGGCATGGACAGATCCACTGGCTATGAAGAGATCTTTCCTGCCGTGCCTTTTCGCATTATACAATGGAAGTAGCATGCAGTATGGCACGAAATCATCCTTGTCGCCATGGATAAAGAGCATAGGCTTGGTGCTCTTCTTCACTTGTTCCAGCTGTTGCGCCTCTGTAAATGACCAGCCATATTTTATATCGCAAAGTGCAGATGTTGTATTCATCAATGGAAACGTTGGCAAGCCGAATTGCGCCTTGAGCTGAGCAGTAAACTCATCCCATACACTTGAATATCCACAGTCCTCAACGAAGAATTTTACGTAGTCGGGAGTCTTCTCCCCCGATACAGCCATCACCGTTGCCGCTCCCATCGAAATGCCATGCAGCACCTGTTCGGTGTGGTGGGCTGTCTGCATTTTGTCATGTGTGGATACTCGCTGTCCTGCAAAAATCTCATCAGCTACCTCTGTCCATCGGATAACATCCCATCTGTCGTTCCAACCCATTTGGATATGCTCTCCCTCACTTTCGCCGTGTCCGTAAAGGTCTGGTAGGAGTACATTGTATCCCATGTCGTGGTTGTAAAGGTAGGCTATATGAAGCATTCCTTCTGCCCGCATCTTGTAGCCATGCACCACCACCGCGGTCTTGATGGTAGGCTTGGGCGCAAAGAGATAGAGAGCATGTGCCTTGTAGCCCGACGGCATCACTATGAAGGTGTCTTTTACGGCATGACACCTGTAAACCGAGTCCATCCAGGCAATAGTCCATGGGCATTCCCTGCGGATACGCTCGCACTGCACCTCTGCTGTTTTCCTGTCAGGCACAGGATAGCCTAACGAATAGTCAAGCATATAGAAGCTGCTGCCAGCAATGATGCCCACTGATAATACCAAGGTGGTTACAATACCACACAATATCTTTTTCTTCTTTCCTTTCTTCATAAGTATTCTTGTTATCTGGTTTTTCTCTCTTCTTTATATCTTCGTAAGCTCAGTACAAGATTTATTTTTACAAAACGATAGCAAAATTACAAAATATTTATTGAAAAGCAATCTTTTGAAGCAATATTACAGATTTCCAACTTTTTTTTGTAAATTTGCAAAAGCTACACATTTAAGGGAGGTTCTGAAAATACCACCCTTTATACTAATACTAAACGAATAATCAAGACAAATGAAACTAAGACAACTGCTTGGCGCCACCCTTATGGCGGCTGCCACTCTTCCTCTCAGTGCGCAGACGGTGACGCTGCATGGCGACACACCAGGCGAAATTATTCCAAAGGAAATCTACGGACAGTTTGCCGAGCATTTAGGCACTTGCATATATGGCGGATTGTGGGTAGGTAAAGATTCAAAGATTCCTAATACTGACGGCTATCGCACAGACGTGCTCAATGCGCTAAAGGCTCTAAAAGTGCCAGTACTGCGCTGGCCCGGAGGATGCTTTGCTGACGAATATCACTGGATGGACGGTATAGGGTCTAAGGAGAACCGCCCGAAGATGGTGAACAATAACTGGGGAGGAACGATAGAGGATAACTCTTTTGGAACCCACGAGTTCTTCAACCTCTGCGAACTCCTTGGCTGTGAGCCTTATCTTAGTGGCAACGTGGGTAGCGGAACTGTGGAAGAATTAGCGAAATGGGTGGAATATATCACGAGCGACGGTGACTCGCCAATGGCAAACCTGCGCCGCAAGAACGGTCGCGAAAAGTCATGGAATCTGAAATATCTTGGTGTAGGTAACGAATCATGGGGCTGCGGTGGCACCATGCGCCCTGAGTACTATGCTGACCTCTTCCGTAGATATAGTACGTACTGCCGTAACTATGACGGCCACTCGCTGTTCAAGATTGCGAGCGGTGCAAGCGACTATAGCTACAACTGGACAAAGGTGCTTATAGAAAATGGCTCCAACAATATGAACGGATTGTCGTTACACTATTATACCGTTCCAGGATGGAGCGGATCCAAGGGCTCCGCCACAAAGTTTACGAAAGATCAGTACTACTGGACTATCGGAAAATGTCGCGAGATAGAGGATGTGCTGAAGAAGCATATCGCCATAATGGACCAGAAAGATCCGCGTGGACGTGTGGCACTCCTGCTTGACGAGTGGGGAACATGGTGGGACGAAGAGCCTGGAACTATAAAGGGACATCTGTTCCAGCAGAACACTATGCGCGATGCTATCGTGGCATCCACATCGCTCGACATATTTCACAAGTACACCAAGCGCCTCAAGATGGCAAATATAGCGCAGATTGTAAACGTGTTACAGTCTATGATACTTACGAAGGACGACAAGATGGTGCTTACGCCTACCTACTACGTATTCAAACAATATAACGTGCATCAGGATGCTACCTATCTGCCTGTGGATATCGAATGTGAGGAGATGGAGGTGAAAGGAGCCAATAGACGTTTTGATACGAAACTGCCTCTCGTCAGTGCAACGGCATCCAAGGACAAGCAGGGAAAGGTGCACGTTTCTCTGACCAATGTCTCGGTTGACAAAGCTCAGACGGTGAAGGTGAATATCAGCGGTATCAACGCCAAGAGCGCATCAGGCGTTATGCTCGCCACCGACAAGATAGATGACCTTAACACCTTCGAGAATCCTGACAAAGTGAAGGAGGCTCCTTTTAAAGAGGTGAAAATAAAGAATGGAGTGATGGAGGTGAAACTGCCCAAGAACTCAATCGTTACGCTGGAGCTGAAATAGGGTAGGACAACAAGAGGAAAAACGAAAGGGTCTGTATGCCATGATAGTTAGTGACGTGCAGACCCTTAATTTGTATATAAAGTGGTTTAAAGTCACTGAAATTTGTTTTTCAAGAAAATTGCAAGGAATTTGCAACATAATAAGCCTTTTGCTTGCTTGTATCACGCGGAAATCTAAGCCAGAAAACAATCCAACCAAGGGGGCATGTTTGAGGGATAAATGTTCTATAACTTGTTGATATTCAATAACTGAGAATATCTTTATCGTGAGGAGCGACAGACGGGGTTCGAACCCGCGACCCCAAGCTTGGGAAGCTTGTGCTCTACCAACTGAGCTACTATCGCGTAATATGTCGAGAGTGTATGAGAAAAGACAAAAGGGAGAAGAAAGATGTCTTTTTTTACAATGCATTCTTTCAAACTCCCCTCTCTCATGCTCATTGAGCCGATAACGAGACTCGAACTCGTGACCCACGCATTACGAATGCGTTGCTCTACCAACTGAGCCATATCGGCGTTTCATTTAAGCGAGTGCAAAGTTAATAAATAATTTCCAATCCCGCAAATAATAAACGAAAAAAAATGTTGTTACTTGTGTTTAGGCACCCTTCTCCAGACGTAAAACCACCAGTAAACGGATGTTTTAGCGAGATATTCCTCTTTATAACCACTTGAAAGCCATATCTTAATTGCAAACAAGTTAAAAAGCGTTAATATATTGTTGTGTATGGAAATGTTTCTTGTTAGTGTCGGAAAAAAGTAGTAACTTTGCACACTGTTTGGAATAAGTATCAATTAACGATCTTAAAATTAGAAGATAGCAATGTCTAAAGTTTGTCAAATTACCGGCAAGAAGGCAATGATCGGTAACAACGTTTCACACTCAAAGCATCGCACAAAGCGCAGCTTTGACGTGAATCTTTTCAATAAGAAGTTCTTCTATGTAGAGGAGGACTGCTGGATTAGCCTCAGAATTTCTGCTGCTGGTCTGCGCATGATTAATAAAGTAGGTCTCGATGCAGCTCTTAAGCAGGCTGCTGCTAAGGGTTACGTTGATTGGAAGGATATTAAAGTAGTAGGAGAATAAGCACTATGGCAAAGAAAGCAAAAGGTAATCGTGTTCAGGTAATACTTGAGTGCACAGAGATTAAGAATAGCGGTTTGCCAGGTACAAGCCGTTACATCACAACCAAGAACCGTAAGAATACTCCGGGACGTCTTGAGTTGATGAAGTATAATCCTATCCTTAAGAAGATGACTCTTCATAAGGAGATTAAGTAATCCATAATAAAGAATAAAGAACTATGGCAAAGAAAACCGTCGCTACCCTCCATGAAGGTTCAAAGGATGGTCGCGCATACAGTAAGGTTATCAAGATGGTGAAGAGCCCTAAGACTGGTGCTTACATCTTTGATGAGAAGATGGTTCCTAATGAGGACGTACAGGCTTTCTTCAAGTAATATGAACTTGATAGATAGTTGAATATAAAATATCATGGAAGCTGCATGTGTTATTCTTGACTCATGCAGCTTCTTTTTTTTGTGTTGTTACTTCTTGCATGTGACAGGAGAAGGACTGCTTCTTTTTTGTGGATGCGTGGGGAAAGTGTAGTAAGTGTTTCTGATGGTTATGGAGAATTTTAAAGTTGTTATAGTAGAAGATGTTCCGCTTGAGATGAAGGGCACGGAGGGGTTGCTTAAGTCTGAGGTGCCTGAAGCGGAGATTATCGGCACTGCTCAGACGGAGAGTGAGTATCTGAAACTTATGAGAACGGCAAAGCCGGATCTTGTTCTGCTTGATCTTGGGTTACAGGGCAGTACTACAGTGGGGGTGGAACTGTGCAGGCAGACCAAGGATAACTATCATGGCGTGAAGATCCTCGTGTTTACGGGTGAGATATTGAATGAGAAACTGTGGGTTGATGTCCTTGATGCTGGAGCCGATGGTATTATATTGAAGACTGGTGAGATGTTGACAAGAACCGACGTTGTCAATGTTATGCATGGTAAAAAGTATGTCTTTAATCAGCCTATAATGGAAGTTGTAGTGGATAGTTTTCGTCGTAACGTGACGGGAGAGATGATGAAACAGGAAGCTTCGATAGATTATGATGTAGATGAGTATGACGAGAGGTTCTTGCGTCACCTCGCTTTGGGATATACTAAAGAGCAGATAACAGGACTGAGAGGCATGCCTTTTGGGGTGAAGAGTCTGGAGAAACGTCAAGCGGAACTCGTGCAGAAATTATTTCCGGAAGGTCGCGGCAAGCAGAATGTTAATGCGGTGCGCCTTGTGACGAGAGCTTTTGAGCTACATATCCTTAATCCTGAGAATTTAGAAGCAGATGTAGAATAAAACTTACGGATTGTCAGTAAAAAGCATCTAAATGGTATCAAATAAAAAGAAAAGTATTTTTTTTCTTTGTGGTTCAAAGAAAAAATAGTACTTTTGCATTGTAAATAGATTGAAAAGGGGTAGAGATGGAAATAATAAAGGAGTGGGGGAGAGAATAGAGAGAATGAAAGTAGCATAGAACAAGAACAAAAACATTATATTGAATCATGAAACATCAGCTTCGCAGCGCAGTCTGCACAGAAGGTCGACGTATGGCGGGAGCCCGCGCTCTGTGGGTGGCCAACGGAATGAAAAGAGAGCAGTTCGGTAAGCCTATCATTGCAATTGTAAATTCTTTTACGCAGTTTGTGCCGGGTCACACACACCTGCATGAGGCGGGTCAGATTGTCAAGACAGAAATAGAGAAGATGGGTTGCTATGCAGCTGAGTTTAATACTATAGCTATTGATGATGGTATCGCAATGGGCCACGATGGCATGCTCTATTCATTGCCGTCCCGTGATATTATAGCAGACTCTGTGGAGTATATGTGTAATGCGCATAAGGCTGATGCTATGATATGCATCTCCAACTGCGACAAGATAACTCCAGGTATGCTCATGGCTGCAATGCGTCTGAATATCCCCGCAGTCTTCGTTAGCGGTGGTCCTATGGAAGCAGGTGTATATAAAGGAGAGAATCTTGACCTTATTGGCGCCATGATTAAGGGAGCTGACAAGACGGTTAGCGATGAGGAACTGGCAGAGGTGGAAAATCGTGCGTGTCCAGGCTGCGGATGCTGTTCAGGTATGTTTACTGCCAACTCTATGAACAACCTTACGGAGGCTATTGGCCTCTCACTGCCAGGTAATGGTACAATCCTTGCTACTCACGTTAACCGTAAGCAGCTTATGAAGGATGCTGCACAGCAGATTGTGAAGAACGCTTTCGCTTACTATAATGACGGCGATGATTCAGTGCTGCCGCGCAGCATTGCTACACGCACAGCGTTCCTTAATGCTATGACACTTGATATCGCTATGGGTGCGTCAACAAACACCGTGTTGCATCTGCTTGCGGTAGCGCAGGAGGCAGGCGTAGACTTCAGTATGAAGGATATTGATGCACTGTCACGCAAGACCCCGTTCCTCTGCAAACTCGCTCCTAATTCTCAGAAGTATTCAGTGCAGGAGTGTGGCCGTGCAGGTGGCATGATGGGACTTCTTGGCGAACTCGCTAAGGGTGGACTTGTAGATACCAACGTAAAGCGTGTTAACGGACATACACTTGCTGAGGATATAGAGAAATACTCTATTCTTAAGGATAATGTTGATTCTGAGGCAAAGCGTATCTATTCAAGTGCACCTGCTGGTAAATTCTGTAACCAGCTCGGTGTGCAGAATACGCAGTATGAGACACTTGATACAGATCGTGCTAACGGCTGTATACGCGATATCGAACATGCATATACCAAGGATGGCGGTATGGCGATTCTCTTTGGTAACATAGCGCAGGATGGATGTGTAGTGAAGACTGCTGGTGTTGACGAATCAATCTGGAAGTTCTCTGGTCCGGCTGTTGTGTTTGATTCACAGGAAGATGCTTGTGAGGGAATCCTTGGTGGAAAGGTAAAGAAGGGTGATGTCGTAGTTATTACTCACGAAGGTCCTAAGGGAGGTCCTGGTATGCAGGAAATGCTCTATCCTACATCTTACATCAAGTCTATGCACATGGGTAAGGAGTGCGCCCTCATTACGGACGGACGTTTCTCTGGCGGCACGTCAGGTCTCTCTATCGGCCATATTTCGCCAGAGGCAGCGAGCGGAGGTAATATCGGCAAGATTGTAGACGGTGATATTATAGAGATAGACATACCTAACCGTTCTATCAATGTGAAGCTTTCTGACGAGGAACTCGCAGCACGCCCAATGCAGCCACTGAAGCGTAACCGTGTGGTTTCAAAGGCACTGCGTGCATACGCCCAGTCTGTTTCTTCTGCTGACAAGGGTGGAGTAAGAATAATCGATTAATATTCATTTTACAAATAATAATCGCCGGAATATTTACTCTGTTCCTTTCTGTGAATGGGGTAAGAAAAAAGGTTGACGGCATCTCATGGTATGTGGAGTATTTTACAGCTGTGGAATGCTAGGAGGCGAGACAGAAACATGGAAAAGATAACAGGTGCGGAAGCACTGATGCTCTCACTGAAGGCAGAGGGCGTCAAGACTATATTCGGATACCCTGGCGGCAGTATCATGCCGACATATGATGCGCTGTATGACTATACATACGGTACAAAGAAGTCATTTGAACACATACTCGTGCGCCATGAGCAGGCTGCTGCTCATGCAGCCGAGGGCTATGCGAGAGTGAGCGGCAAGGTGGGTGTGACGCTGGTCACATCAGGACCTGGCGTCACCAATACCCTTACGGGTGTGGCTGATGCTATGATGGACTCAACGCCAATCATTGTCATAGCTGGTCAGGTGGCTACAGGAGTACTCGGTTCTGACGCTTTCCAGGAGGTTGACCTCGTTTCTGTCAGCCAGCCTATCACAAAGTGGGCATATCAGATACGTCGTGCCGAGGATATAGCATGGGCGGTAAGCCGTGCGTTCTATATCGCGAAGAGTGGCAGACCTGGACCTGTGGTGCTTGATTTTACCAAGAATGCACAGACGCAGCTCATAGACTATGTTCCTGCGAAGGTAGACTTCATCAGAAGTTATGTTCCTTTCCCAGAACCATCACAGGAAGCTGTCAAGGCTGCAGCAGCACTTCTGAACAACGCCAAGAAGCCATTGGCACTGGTAGGTCAGGGTGTGGAGCTCGGTAATGCACAGGAAGAACTCAGAACATTCCTTGAGAAAGCTGACATCCCTGCTGGCAGAACCCTCATGGGATTGTCTGCATTGCCAACAGACCATAGCCTTAATATGGGTATGCTCGGAATGCACGGCTCATATTCTGTTAATATAAAGGAACAAGAAGCTGATGTTATCATCGCGATAGGCATGCGCTTCTCTGACCGTGTTACGGGAGACCTGAGCCGCTATGCAAAACAGGCAAAGATAATCCATCTTGATATAGATCCTTCAGAGATAGACAAGAACGTCAAGACTACGGTGGCTGTTATCGGTGACTGTAAGGTAACGCTCCCGGCTCTGACAGCACTTGTAAACAAGGCTGACCATACAGAGTGGAAGGAGTCATTCGCCCCTCTGCACCAGCAGGAGGTGGACAAGGTCATAACACCTGCCACAAAACCAACTGAAGGACCTCTCCTTATGGGCGAGGTGGCAAATGATGTTGCAGAGGCTACGCATGGTGAGGCGGTACTCGTTACCGATGTAGGTCAGAATCAGATGATGTCTGCGCGCTACTTCAAGTACAGCAAGAACCGTTCTATTATCACCTCCGGTGGTCTTGGTACTATGGGCTATGGTCTTCCTGCTGCCATGGGAGCTACATATGGTGCACCAGAGAGAACCGTCTGTTGCTTCATGGGCGATGGCGGCTTGCAGATGATGATACAGGAGTTCGGTACTATTATGGAGCATCGCATTCCGGTCAAGATGATATTGATGAACAACAACTTCCTTGGCAATGTGCGTCAGTGGCAAGATATGTTCTTCAACCACAAACGTTCGTTCACTCCTATGACGAATCCAGACTTCGGTCAGGTAGCGGCTGCATACGACATACCTCACCGTCGCGTGGCCAAGCGTGAAGAACTCGCAGAGGCTATACACGAGATGCTGAATACGGACGGACCGTTCCTGCTCGAAACGATTATCAAGCCTGATGCCAACGTAGAGCCTATGACTGCTCCTGGCAAGGCTGTCAACGAGATGATGCTGAACGTAGAATGTTAATTGTTAACGCAAGAAGAATAACGCAAGAAGAATAAAAAAGAAGAATGGAAAAAGACAATAAGTGTTGTTGTGCGAAGGATAGCAATAACATTCAGGAACAAGATAACGGCATACGCCTCTATACTCTGCAGGTATATACAGAGAACATTGCTGGTGTTCTCAATCAGATTACTGGCGTGTTCACACGCAGACAGATAAACATAGAGTCGCTTAATGTCTCTCCGTCAAGCATAAAAGGAGTACACAAGTACACCATCACTGCCAACAGCGATGAAGAGACCATCAAGAAGGTGGTGAAGCAGATAGAGAAGAAGATAGACGTGGTAAAGGCACATTACTATCTTAATAGCGAACTCTTCCTTGTAGAGGTGGCACTCTTCAAGATTTCTACACCTGTAATGATGCAGCATCCAGAGATGTCACGTGCTATCCGACATGCTGACGCACATATCACGGAGGTGAACGAGACATTCTGTATCGTAGTATGTGAGGGCACGACAGACCATATCCTCCAGCTGTTCCATGAACTGAACAGCGTGTCTGACGCTATATTACAGTTTACACGTTCTGGACGTATCGCTGTAACAAGACACTGTCAGGAAGAGGTCAGCAGATTCCTGCATGAGAGAGGAGAATCAATGTAAAGGGTGATTTTCAGAGCCATTCTGAAAACTGTAACAAAACAGATACGAGGCAATGATAGACAAGACCACGAAATATTCATGCATGGCAGATGCGTTCCATTGCGACTTCCAACATCAGTTGAATCTGGCGCATCTTGGCAACAGCATGCTGAATGCCGCTGATATACACTCCACGCAGCGCAACTTCGGAATGACGTATCTCAATACCATCAACAAGACATGGGTGTTGTCTCGACTCGCCATCGAGTTGAACGAAATGCCGAAGGAACACGAGGAGTTCGTGATAGAGACATGGGTAGAGAATGCCATGAAATATTTCACCAAACGTAATTGGGAGATATTTTCGCCTAATGGCAGCAAAGTCTATGGTTATGGCAAAAGTATCTGGGCAATGATAGACACCGTTACACGCGAACCGCAAGACATCCTTTCCATCAACGATGGTAAGATAAAGGAATATATCTACCCTGAGAAGGAATGTGCCATGAAGGACGTCTCTCGTGTCACTACCCCACAGATGACGGACTACACGGAGTTCAAGGTGGCATACAGCGACATTGACGTCAATGGTCATTGTAATTCAATGAAGTACATAGACCATGTGATGGATACGTTTGACCGTAGTCATTTCGAGAACTATAGGCTTCAACGTCTTGAGATAGCATACGTAGCCGAGGGACATTGGGGGGATACAATACGTATCAATCATACCTCGCCCGATGAGACACAGCATTTCTTTCGCTTGACGAAAATGAAAGAAGATGGTACAGAACAAGAATTGTGTCGGTTAAAAGTGTACTTTTGTAACAAATTGAAATAAATAAGGTGTAAAAAGTTGCATTATTCAAAAATAATAGTTACCTTTGCACCTCAGAATTAAGAAGACAGTAAACATACAAACAACTTTATAAAAATTTACAAAAATGGCAAAAATGAATTTTGGTGGAGTTATCGAGGAGGTAATGACACGTGAGGAATTCCCATTGGAGAAGGCTCGTGAAATCCTTAAGGACGAGACTATCGCAGTAATCGGTTATGGTGTTCAGGGTCCTGGTCAGGCTTGTAACCTCCGTGACAACGGTTTCAATGTAATCGTAGGTCAGCGTCAGGGCAAGACTTTCGAGAAGGCTAAGAATGACGGTTGGGTTCCTGGTGAGACTCTGTTCTCTATCGAGGAGGCTGCTGAAAAGGGTACTATCGTAATGTGCCTTCTCTCTGACGCAGCTGTAATGTCAGTATGGCCAACACTTCAGAAGCACCTCACCCCTGGTAAGGCTCTCTACTTCTCTCATGGCTTTGCTATCACATGGTCTGACCGCACTGGTTGTGTTCCTTCAAAGGACATTGATGTCATCATGGTAGCTCCTAAGGGTTCTGGTACATCACTTCGTACCATGTTCCTTGAGGGTCGTGGTCTGAACTCTTCATACGCAGTATATAACGACGCTACTGGTCGTGCTCTTGATCGTACTCTCGCTCTCGGTATCGGTATCGGTTCTGGTTACCTCTTCGAGACAACATTCCAGCGTGAGGCTACATCTGACCTCACTGGTGAGCGTGGCTCACTGATGGGTGCTATCCAGGGTCTGCTCAGCGCACAGTATGAGGTTCTCCGTGAGAACGGTCACACTCCATCTGAGGCATTCAACGAGACTGTAGAGGAGCTCACTCAGTCACTCATGCCTCTCTTCGCAGCAAAGGGTATGGACTGGATGTACGCTAACTGCTCTACAACAGCACAGCGTGGTGCCCTCGACTGGATGGGTCCTTTCCACGATGCTTGCAAGCCTGTAGTACAGAAGCTTTACGAGTCTGTTAAGTCTGGTCACGAGGCTCAGATTTCTATCGACGCTAACTCAAAGCCTGACTACCGTGTAGGTCTTGAGAAGGAGCTTAAGGCTCTCCACGATTCTGAGATGTGGCGCACAGCAGAGACTGTTCGTCAGCTCCGCCCAGAGAACAACTAATTCTTGTAGGAAATTCTCTTTATAATACATATTTGCAGCGCATTGGCCATTACGGTCAGTGCGCTGCTTTCGTTATAGGATAGCTGTAGAGAAAGGTTCATCCGACATTTCGAGTGATAAGTCCCTGAATGGGATGCGACAATGTAGAATAGGGGCTTGCCCCCTATCTTCTCGGTCATAAACCTGCTTACGCCCCTTACAGGGGCAGGGAGTGATTATCATCATTATATTCATCACTCGAAATGTCGGATGAACATAGAAAAATAGCCTTGACAGAAGCCCATCAATAAACGAATCATTGTGGTGAGGTTAGGACAACCTCACCTCCATGCACGACCGCTCATGCTGCGCAGCCCATGGAGGGAAGGTTGTCCTAACCTGCCCATAAACGAGAATACATCGATTGAATCTGTTCTTTGTGCTATAATCTACGAAGAAAGAAAATGTTTTGAGAAAAATAATGTCATAAACATCATAGTATCGCGTATCTCGTTGAATAAGAGACTACTAAGCTATGATATTTCGCATGATGTTTCTCCTTTGAAGAGGTAAGAAACGTCATGTTTTCATAGGTTTCATTGTCAAAACAGCCTAATTGGTGAGCGAAAGGATGCTAATCGTAACACGAAAAGGCGTTAATCGCAAAGTGAATGCATAGCTATACAGTTGGCGTGTCTTTCATGATGTTTACGAACAAAACTATCATAAGAAATGTCATGGTGTAATAGCTTGAATGTTAGTGTTTTATGCATACGTATGATGGATATGTTGTTTTTTTCGCCAGATAAAAACTTTTTAATTGAGAATAGGATGAATAAAGAAAGGCAGCTGTCAACATCACTTTGTAGACAGCTGCCTTAACCTTGATACCTCGATTAGAAAAAGTGGTATGCTCTATGTCTGGCTATTAATCCCATTCTCCATCATAAGGCTCATTCCTGACGGGTATTCCGTCATATAACGAGCCACGCTTATTTACATGCTCCTGATTGGCATCCACAGTACCAGCCAGTATGGCAACAGGTTCAAAGGAAAGTACCTGTATCGCAGGCTTTTGATAAAATCTCTTGTTCATAATTGTTGTCTTTGTTATTTTACGTATTTTTGTCCATCCTTGATATAGACACCGCTCGCAGGTTCCTTGTCAAGCTTTCTACCTTGCAGGTCATAGATACCCTGCTTGCTGCCATTGGTCGTACCATAATCGGTAGTGAAATGAATATCCTCTATACCGGTAGCTGCCCCATCGCTAATCACTCGGATGGCAATGCTTCTCAACTGCGCTGTGACTGCCAAAGAGCCTCCCGTTCTGTCGGTAGCTTTGAGATACCATCTCTGTGGACTGAGAGTCTTGCCTTCTTGTGCCGGATACAGTGCGCCTTGACCCATGCAGAAGTCACTGGTCTCATCAAAGTCGCTCTTGCCTTCAAGAATACCTAAGAACTGATAGTAGCGGGTGACGCTGGCGCAGTCGATGCTCTTCTCGGCGGCAGGCACAAAACGTACATCTACGAAATGGAATGTCTCTGTCGTTGGGAAATCATCCGTAACCTGCTTCTTGCGGATTAGGCAAGGCGTGAGGGCTGGTATGGTGCTACCGTAAGTTATTCTCTTCACCTCCAGCTCAAGGTTTGTGCTGCCGTCGGGCTGCTCATACTCATGGAAGTTGTTGATGGTAGCCACTTCATAATCATCAGATATCTGATTGCAGTCGATATCGAATGGCACATATACAGCCTGCCATTTGTCGTGTTTGAAAGTGCGTTTATATTCCAAAGATGTTACAGTGTACTCTGCCTTGCTGTCGTACGCAAGACCATCATTCAAGCACATGAAAGGCACTTTATACACTCCGTCCTCGCAGGTTGCTTCAGCACTTCCGTCGCTTGTGGCATAAAATCCAATATGGCCACAACCATTTCTTTGGCATTGGTTGCTGTATATTTCCTCGTTTTTGTTGAATGTTATTGCATTCATGTTGTGTCCTATGGCACGCAGAGTCTGGGTATATGTACCGCTAAAGGTCTCACCAGTAAAGGAGTAAGATGTCTTATAGTAATTATATCCTTTTTCAGTGCAAGTCGCCTCCGTATTGGGGTGATCATCATCATGCTCGACAGTCATTGCTTCTGGAGTCACAATTTTTCCGCATACCTCACAGGTGAATGTGGCAGTTACCGTGGCATTGGTCTTATCATCATTGTCAGCCCAAGTGAATACACCTTGATAGGTCTTGTCATGATTGCCGTTTGCCTCGTCTGTGGCACTATAGTCGTAGGCGTGGGCATGAGGATAATCACTTGCTGAGTTACTGTATTGAATGGTGGTCTCGCCGTGCTGATATCCACTGTATACGGTATTATCCCCCGTGCTTGTCAAGACTGGATATGCGTTCCTACTTTCCGCAGAGAGGTTCTGATACCAAGCCTGACTTCCGTCTGTTTTGCCGCCATTGAGCAATAATGCCACCTCGCCACTTTTAAACTGCTCTGCGGTCTTGCTCTCTGCCGAGCCGGACACATCTGAGTTATTTATACCTCCTGCAGCTATGCCGCTAAGGTAATAGCATGTCGTGATTACTGAACTATTATAACCACATATACCGCCGACATCGTCTTTAGTTCCTGCTACTTCGCCTGTGTTGTAGCAATTAATGATTTGAGCATCATGGCCGAATCCGTTTGCGCCACACACGCCACCAACATAATATCCACCGCTTACCTTTCCGCTGTTATAACTCCTTGTGATGGTGCTCATGCTGGGATAGCCATCATTAATTCCGCATACACCGCCGACAAACCCTTCCTGATTGCTTGTTGACGTTCCGCTGACATTTCCCATGTTATAGCAGTCAGTGATAGTGCCACTGCTATATCCGCACACTCCGCCAATATTTGAGCTATTTCCAATGACAGTTCCTGTGTTATAACAGTTTGTAATCTCACTGGAAATACAATATCCGCATACGCCGCCGATACCCCAGTCTCCATTGAAATATGAATCTACGATACCCACATTGCATATCTTGGAACCGCTGCCAACACAGCCGAAAAGACCGATTAAATATCCACTTGTGTCGTTGAAATACAATCCGCTGATGGTGTAGCCCTTGCCATCAAAGGTGCCGGTATATGGATTTTCATAATCAGTGCTGATTGGTGTCCAAACCGTAAAGCTGTTTGCTTCATCAGCAAGAGACCCTTCAGATTTCAGAACTCCGCTGTTTACTGTGATGTTTGTCGTAAGCTCTGCACAGGCTGCCTTGTCTGCTGCTACTACTCCGTCAACACTTGTGTCGCCGTTTACAAGAGCCGCAAACCAGTAAAGCTCTTCAGCTGTTCCAATCTGGTAAGGTTTTGCTGATGTGCCTTCACCACTTGGTTTTGTCGGCGTAATCTCCGCCCATGCCATCTTTGGCATAGCAATTGCCGTCACGAAAAGAAGCATCGTGACAAGCCATCTTAATTGTGTAAGTTTCTTTTTCATATTTTACTTCATTTTTGTTATTTTGTTATATACTTTTTTGTGCAAAGTTAAGGCATTTGCATGTCTCAACAAAATTTTGCCACTATACAGCGGCATTATCCACCGAGCGACATCTACTCTCTCATTGCCATTATATATATCGTGATTCCCAGGACGACGACGAAAGTCAATCCGAGAAACAGATAGATATAGTATCTTTCTCTCTCGATGAAATCGCAGAAGCTGTATCGAGCCTTGTAGTTTTCATCAAGATATATCCTGTAGTCTTGAACCATGGCATAGCCCATGACGATGGCGAATAAAAGAAGGAACAAGGCTACTATGAACATGGCCTGTTCTTCTCTGGTGAAAGTCTCTATTATATTTTCCATGGCGCAAAAGTAATGTTTTTCTTCGAAATAAGGTGTCTACTTGCTATGCCAATGTGTCTACTTGCTATTGTTTAGGTGTCTACTTCATAGGAAGTAGACACCTATAAAAGCAAAATTCCCGACAAAAACCTGGTGAAAGTCTGGTTTTTGTCGGGAGTCTCACTTAATCATTAATAGTTAGCAACATGGGGCGAACGCCACACTAATCACTAACACTTAATAACATCATTACGCCATGCCGTAGGTGTCTTGCCAGTTTTCTCCTTGAAAATACGATAGAGATAAGTACGGGAGGAAAATCCGCACTCGACTGAGATAATGTCGTTGCTATAGTCTGGAAAGCGACGCATCATGTCCATAGCAGCATTAAAACGGATGTCCGCCAGCCATATTCTGAAGGTGGTGTTCTCGCACTGCGTGAAGTATTGCGTCAATTCTCCTCTGGAGATACCGACACTGTCTGATAAAGTGAGCATGTTGACAGCGGAGTCTTTATATCCTTTGATGTCGCACCACTGCTTTAGTTTATCCTTGATGAATGTCTGCTGCTCTGGTGGAAGAAGCTGCAAGGATGCCCTTCCATCGGCATACTCCGCATCTTGTCCATCTGGGCATCCATAAAATGTGCCCCCCCATTTCCAGCTTCTTCATCTGCGAGTGCTGCACTTTCTTCAGTCTCCTTGTCCAAGAGTTCTTCGGTAGGAACGTAGTTGTAGCCCAACGCTACGAAACTCAGATTGAAGAAAAGGACAGAGAGCAAAGCCAACGGACCTATTATATATAATAAGGTAGTGGAGAGGATGGCGAAAGGCATGACAAGGGCAGCGAAGAATAGGGAGAAGACGCTGGCTCGTGCATATCGCACGTATGGCAGCATGTCGCCAGCAGTCATCAGCTCCAGCACCTTCTTGCGTTTCCGCATCTCCACCATGACCATATAGATGCAATACACCACGTTCGCTCCGAACAATATGAGCATCACATATAGCCAACTGCCGATGTTAAGGCTTCCGCAGTTGCTGTAGCCTATGCAGAAAGCTGCGATGATGGCGGCATAAATGCAAGTGCAGACGATGTTCATCTTCCTACAGTTGGCGTGGGTGGCCTCAATGTTGTAGATGCCCATGGCGATGAGCGTGAAGCATGGGGTATAGACAAGGATGTTGAAGACTGCTCCCAAGTCATCACCTTTAGCACGAAAGCCCAAGAGCATCTGCAGGAGATATTGTATGGCAAGTCCTGCCATGCCTGCAAGTATCAGCCAGCGTGACCACTCGTAGCGTCGGTTAGCCCATTTCATGTGTAGATGGGTGATTCCGAGGATAAGGGCATTGATGAGCATGAAGATGAAACATGCAAACTGTAGTAGAAATAGAGAGTCCATAGGTATTTAGACGGTTCTAAAAAAAAACAACGATACAAACATTACATTTGTATCGTTGACTGTAAGTTTGGTTCGTAGAAGACGACAAAACTTGTATAATTCCGTTAGAACGGCTTAGTATTCCTCTTCATCGAACAAGAAATCGTCTTTCGTAGGATAGTCTGGCCATATATCCTCTATAGAGTCATAAGGTTCGCCCTCATCCTCAAGTTCTTCAAGATTCTCTATGACTTCTGCAGAGATGCCAGAACGATTGGCATAGTCGAGGAGCTCTTCCTTGGTTGCAGGCCATGGCGCATCCTCAAGTTTTGATGCAAGTTCAAGTGTCCAATACATAATTCTTATGGTTTAATATGTTTTCAAGGTCATAGCGTAGGCTTATGTATGTCTTTGCAATGTCCTCTGTTTAATTTTGCGCAAAGTTACTATTTTTTTTCTTATCTGCAAGTGTTTTGCCATGTTTTTTCGTCTGTACCATTAATAATGTTTAATTTCCTTGATAAAACAAACAGATAGTCAGAAAGTCGGTTGACGTATCTGAGCATTACGTTGGCCTGGTTGTAAGTTTCCGCGTTATTCTCGTCCTTTTGCGGGTAGGCTTCGTCGTACAAGCTTATAATGCACCTTTCCGCGTGCCTACATACCGTGCGCGCTATATGGCACTGTGCAGCCTCCTTGCATCCACCAGGCAGTACGAAACTTGTAAGAGGAGGCAATTCGCTGTTCATGGCATCAATGGCATCTTCTATTGTCTTTACCTCGTTGTCGTTGAGTTTTGCCGATGGGTATATAGGTGTCTCTCTTGTGTCAGTAGCAAGGAAGGTGCATATATTGAATATATTACATTGTATTCTCTCTATTTCTTCATAGATGGATGCATGGCTACTGTCTTCGGGCATTAGTGCTACTAACAGTCCGAGGTGGGATGAGAGTTCGTCCATGGTTCCGTATGCTTCCAGTCGTAAAGAGTTCTTGTTGATGCGTTGACCGCCAACAAGGCTGGTAGTGCCATTATCGCCAGTGCGGGTGTATATCTTTGTTAGTTTCATGGCTTATATATTATAGTGTTCTGGAAATCTTCCTTTGCGCATTACGGCTACTCCGATGTCGCGCATATCGTAAGTAATGATAGGCGCTTTGACCATCGCCTTCCACAGAGAAGAGTTGTGGGAGTTGATGTGAGAGAGCACTATCGCCACGCAGTCCTTCACTTCATCCATCGAATGTGGTAGGATTTCCACAGCTGTTCCGTGTTCAATCTTGCTGCGTATGTTCACCGTCAGGAATCTGAAGAAAGGCGAGCTGTGGTGTGTGGTCTTTACGTTCTTGCAACCATCCTTCAGTGCCTTCTTTGTAAGTGGAGAGGCATTCCCGTAGATGTGTACGGAGGCAGGTTGTATGCTGTTGCATAGTCTCATTAGGAGCTTGGCTAATTCCATTTCTTCTGCTGAAGCGTCAGGAAACAGTTCTTTCCATTCTTCGTAGGCATAGTATGGAGTGTTCTCTTTTAATATCTCGTGCAGAAAGTTGAAATCCGTTTTCGATTCTATGCCGAAGCCGTGCCCCTGCCACCATCTTTTTATCCTGTCTTTTAGCATGTTTTTCTGTTATCTTGTCAATACTCACTTAGTTTTAAGTTCGGGGTATTGTATTCTTGTATGATAAATACTCTTCAGTCGTTCTATCAGTACTCGTTTAGCTGTAGCGATGTCCCTAAAGGTGATAGGGCATTCCTGAAAGAATCCCTCGTTTACCTGTGCATCGATGATACGGTTTACAACGTTGGAGATTGTCACCTCTGTATATTCTGGCAGTGACCGCGAAGCTGCCTCCACGCTGTCAGCCATCATCAGTATGGCCTGTTCACGGCTGAAAGGGTTAGGTCCAGGATAGCGGAAAGGAGCATCGTCTACTATCTCGTCTGGGTGAGCATTCTGGTATGTCGTATAGAAATACTTGGCCAGTCCATGTCCGTGGTGCGTGAGAATGAAATTGCTTATAACGTCAGGTATTCCGTATTTCTTTGCAATCTTGACACCCTCCGTCACGTGACTGATTATAATCTGTGCACTCTCCTTTGGCTGCATCCGTGTATGAGGGTTCACACCAGCCTGATTCTCGGTAAAGAATACGGGGTTAGTCATCTTTCCAATGTCATGGTACAGTGCAGCGGTCCTTACCAAGAGGCTCTTTGCCCCAACCTCGTTGGCTATGGCGGAAGCAAGGTTGCTGACTGTTATGGAGTGCTGGAAGGTGCCCGGTGCCACCTCTGACAGCTTTCTGAGAACATCGCGGTTAATGTCTGACAGCTCGAAAAGCGTGACAGGGGAGATGAAGCCGAAAGTCTTCTCCACTACATACATGAGAGGGTATGTAAGGAGGAGCAGTACGCCATTGCAGATGAAGGTGAAGTATGGATGGCGCAGAGCCTCGAAGGTAAGGTCTTTGTTGTCGAGGAACTTTACCACGGTGTATGTCACGATACCCGATACCGCCACGAGGATGGCGGTGTTGAACATCTGCGAGCGGCGTGACAGCTCCCTAAGAGCGCAGATGGCAACGACTCCGGCTGATACCTGTACGACGATGAACTCGAATTTCTCACTTACTGCTGCTGCGCATATCAGCACCATCACGATGTGGGCCATGAACGCTGTGCGCGAGTCGAGGAACACTCGTATGAACATCGGCACAAGACATAGAGGGAGAATGAAGATGTTGCGCGGATCAAGGCGCATCATCAGTGCGTTCATCATGGGGAACAGCGTAAGAAGCGTGAACACCATGGCGAGCGAGCGCGGCTTGTCCAAATAGTCGCGGCGGAAGAACAGCATGTACATCAGAAAGAGAATCATCAGCGACATGACGTACAGCCACTGTATTCCGTTTGTTCGTAGCAGTTCGTATGGTCCCTTGTGAGCCTCGGTGCTGATGAAGTCGTTATAGCTGTCTATCATGCGAGCCTTCTCTTCTGTCACGATATCTCCGCGGTTTATTATTTCCTGTCCCTGCTTCATCACACCAGAGTTGGTTGGCACCATGGATACTATGTCCTGCTTTGCCTGTTTGCTGCGTCTCTCGTCATAGCTCACGTTTGGTGTCAGATACTCGTTAATGTTGCACTTCTGTAGCTCCTCGCGGTATTTCTCCAGCCTCTTGTCAGCAAAGAGCGATTCGTATGCCCTTTTCGTGGAATACGTGTCCTTAATCATTGTGCGCAGGGCCTGTTTATCGTTGACAAGCATGAATGTGTATAGGCTGTCCTTGCTGTAGAGTGCGGCATAGTCTTCCTGTTTCATTATGCCTTTCTCGTAGATAGCTGTCATGGCGTTTGCCACAAGCTGCATGGCATAGGCGGAGATGCCAGGCATGCCTTCACCGTATTTTTCAAGGAAGAGTGAGGTCTGCTTTTTCCCTACATTGTCATTCCTCGTGTAGTACGGCAGGTATTCGGCTCGCAGAGCTTCTTGCTGCTCCTGTTCCACCACCTTGGGGTCTTTCTGTATCAGAATCTGCCCTGGAGAAATCAGCTGCGGATTAATCCAAGGTTCATTGATGGTATATGTCAGTCGTGGTTTCTCCGTGTTAGGCATCACCAGCACTATGAGCGATACGGTGATAACCAATATTCCGAGAGTAGCGAGAAGGGATTTTATGTTCGACAACTTTGATGTTGTCACGTTTTCCATTGCCATGGTGAATGCTGTTGTCTGGTTGGAATATATAACTTGTTTCGTGAAGCGCAGTGTAGCGTGCTTTGATAGAAGTGAAAAGTCACCTCACGCTTCTGACTGCGAAAATACAAAAAAAAACTGGTTCTGACTATAAAATCAAGGAAAAAGTTAGTTGTTACGGGATTTATTTGCTAACTTTGCAAAGAAATTACGCTTATAAGGCTTTTTATACATCTTTTTAGAAATACATATTATATAAATTATATGACCGAAAGAAAAGTAAGAGTGCGTTTTGCACCGAGTCCTACTGGGGCACTGCATATCGGTGGTGTCCGTACTGCTTTATTCAACTATCTCTTTGCCCGTCAGCATGGCGGCGAATTCATATTTCGTATAGAAGATACAGACTCCAACCGCTTTGTGCCTGGTGCGGAGGATTATATCATAGAATCTTTCCGCTGGCTTGGCATCACCTTCGACGAGGGCGTAAGCTTTGGTGGTGACAAGGGACCGTATCGCCAGAGCGAGCGCAGAGATATATACAAGAAATACGTACAGCAGCTTCTTGACAACGGTAAGGCATACATAGCTTTCGATACTCCAGAAGAGCTGGAGGCAAAGCGTAACGAGATAAAGAACTTCCAGTATGATGCCCATACACGCATGCAGATGCGTAACTCCTTGACACTTTCCAAGGAGGAAGTTGATGAACTCATCTCTGATGGCAAGCAGTATGTAGTACGTTTCAAGATAGAACCAGGTGAGGAAGTACTCGTCAATGACCTTATCCGTGGCGAGGTGCGTATCAAGACAGATATACTTGATGACAAGGTGCTCTACAAGAGCGCAGACGAACTGCCAACCTATCATCTCGCTAATATTGTGGACGACCATCTCATGGAGGTCACTCATGTTATCCGTGGTGAGGAATGGCTGCCGTCAGCACCGCTGCACGTGCTCCTTTATCGTGCCTTCGGTTGGGAGGATACCATGCCGCAGTTTGCGCATCTGCCACTGCTGCTGAAGCCAGAAGGTAAGGGCAAGCTTTCCAAGCGCGATGGCGACCGCCTTGGTTTCCCCGTATTCCCATTGGAATGGCATGACCCAAAGACAGGTGAGGTAAGCTCGGGCTATCGCGAGAGCGGTTACTTCCCTGAGGCTGTAGTAAACTTCCTCGCACTGCTGGGCTGGAATCCCGGTACTGAGCAGGAAGTGTTCTCACTTGATGAACTCGTAAAAGCGTTCGATATCTCAAGATGTTCAAAGGCAGGTGCCAAGTTCGACTACAAGAAAGGCATATGGTTCAACCATGAGTATATGCTCATGAAGTCAGCTGAAGAGATAGCACGTCTCTTCGCACCTATCGTAGCCAATAACGGTGCAGACGCTACCATGGAGCAGATTACCAAGGTAGTGGAGATGATGAAGGACCGTGTGAACTTTGTTCATGAGCTGTGGCCATTATGTTCATTCTTCTTCTATGCACCAGACAAGTATGACGAGAAGACCGTCAAGAAACGCTGGAAGGAGAACTCTGCTGCTGTCATGACAGAGCTGGCGCATGTGCTCGAGGGCATTGACGACTTCTCTATCGAGGGTCAGGAACCAGTAGTTATGGCATGGATAGAAGAGAAGGGCTATAAGCTCGGTGAGGTGATGAACGCTTTCCGTCTCTGTCTGGTAGGAGAGGGTAAGGGACCTGGCATGTTCGATATCAGTGCCTACCTCGGTAAGGAGGAAACAATCAGCAGAATCAACAAGGCCGTAGAGGTCCTTGGATAAGAAACTGCTGGCTTTAACAGAACAGCAATCAGCATAGCAGAAGTCCCAGATAATAATGTACAATATATTATTATATATATATGAACTCGGCATCCTTGTTGCCACACTCTTTTCCAAGAAAGTATCCAAGATGTGGAAAGGCGAGAGGGAGGCTTTCAGAATCCTGAAGGAGAAGGTAGACCCTACGGCGCAGTATGCATGGTTTCATGCTGCGTCGTTAGGTGAATTTGAACAAGGACGTCCTATTATAGAGGAATATAAGAGAGCATATCCAGAGCACAAGATACTGCTGACGTTCTTCTCGCCCTCAGGTTATGAGGTTAGGAAGAACTATGACGGCGCAGACATTGTGTGTTATCTTCCAATTGACACCCCTACCAATGCTATTCGTTTCCTTAGGACGGTGCGTCCGGTAGTGGCATTTTTCATAAAGTATGAATTCTGGTATAACTATCTTCATATTCTTCGCCACCGTAACGTACCCGTATACAGCGTCAGCAGTATCTTTCGCAAGGAACAAGTGTTCTTCAAGTGGTATGGTTTCCAGTACAGACATGTACTGAAATGCTTCACTCATTTCTTTGTACAGAATGAGGAAAGCAAGCGTCTGCTTGCCACTTTAGGCATGGATAATGTTACTGTGACAGGAGACACACGCTTCGATCGTGTTATGCAGATAGCGCATGAGAGTAAGGATATACCTGCTGTGCAGGCGTTCAAGAACGGTAAGAAATTGTTTATCGCTGGCAGTTCGTGGCTGCCCGATGAGCAAATCTTCATACCATACTTTGCCAAGCACCCAGATTGGAAACTTGTCATCGCACCCCACGTAATAGGCGAGAGCCATCTTGAGCAGATCTTGAAACTGCTTGAAGGCAGGAAAGTGATGCGTTATACACAGATAAAAGCAGAAGATGCTTCTCACCTACAGAATGCAGAGGTACTGATTATAGACTGCTTCGGACTGCTTTCTTCCATATATAAATATGGCGACGTAGCGTATGTAGGAGGCGGTTTCGGTGTTGGGATACACAATCTTCCCGAGGCTGCGGTATGGAATATACCGGTGATCTTTGGTCCTAACCATGAGAAGTTCAAGGAAGCTCTTGAGCTGAAAGAATGCGGTGGCGGCATAGCTATAGATGATGCAGCCGACTTTTCTGAGGTTATGAACGAGTTGATAGAAGCAAACGAAAGGCTTAGAGGTGCTGCGGATGCTGCTGGTAACTATGTACGTTCACATTCTGGCGCAACAATGAAGTTACTGAACTTTCTTAAAGAGAGAAAAGCATAGCGGCATATAATTGTGTGTTTGTTACTCTGCAATGTAGCAGCAGGCTTGATATGTTATGGTACGTAAACTTGAGAATAAAGACTAAAATCTGATGTATGCTTGTCAAGACATATAGTGCAGCAGTCAACGGGCTGGAGGTAAATATAGTGACAATAGAAACGAGTGTGGAAAATGGACAGAAACTCATTCTGACAGGTCTTGGAGACGAAGCCGTAAGAGAGAGTCTGAGCCGTGTTCGCACTGCTTTTCATTATAGCCACCAAAAGTTTCCTAACAAGTCTATTACCATAAACCTTTCTCCAGCCAATCTTCGTAAGGCAGGCTCTGGTTTTGATTTGCCGATGGCCATAGGCATATTGGCAGCAAGCGAGGGTATGCCATCGGATATGCTCAATGACTATCTCTTGATGGGAGAGTTAGGACTGGATGGCAGACTGAAGCCTGTAAAGGGTGCTTTGCCAGTAGCTATATTGGCAAGGAAGCTGAAGTACAAAGGTCTTATAGTACCGAAAGAGAATGAAATGGAGGCAGCCGTGGTAAACAATCTTGATGTCTACGGCATGGAGACGTTTCAAGACGTTATACAGTTTCTCTCTGGTCAGTCCGACTGTCAACCTCTTGTGTTCGATACACGCAAGACATTTTATGAGCAGCAGTACAAGTGTGAGGCTGACTTTGCCGATGTCAAAGGGCAAGAGAATGTAAAGCGTGCCATGGAAGTAGCTGCTGCAGGCGGTCATAATCTTATTATGATAGGTCCCCCAGGTTCTGGCAAGAGTATGATGGCAAAGCGATTGCCCGGCATACTGCCGCCGTTATCGCTGTCAGAGAGTCTGGAGACTACGCAGATATACTCCGTAGCTGGCAAGTTGCCTTCAGGAACATCGCTAATAACGCAGCGCCCGTTCAGAGCCCCTCACCATACCATCTCGCAGGTCGCACTGGTCGGTGGTGGTAATAGTCCGCAGCCTGGAGAGATTAGTCTGGCGCATAATGGCGTGTTGTTTGCAGACGAACTGCCAGAGTTCAACAAATCAACGTTAGAGGTGTTGCGCCAACCGTTGGAAGACCGTACAGTAACTATCACCAGGGCTAAATACTCTGTTGACTTTCCCTGCTCATTCATGTTTGTCGCAAGTGCCAACCCCTGTCCGTGCGGATACTATGGCGACCCTACACACAACTGTATCTGTTCGCCAACGCAGATACATCGTTATATGTCAAAAATCTCTGGACCGCTGATGGACAGGGTAGACATACAGTGCGAGATACAGCCTGTGCCATTCAGTGAAATCTCTTCTGCTCAGCCAGGGGAGAAGAGTGAGGTTATAAGGGAGCGCGTAATCAAGGCTCGTCATATACAGTCGGAGCGTTATAAGGACTTCAAGGGCATACACTGTAATGCACAGATGACTGAGAGCATGATACATCAGTTTGCCCAGCCCGATGCAGAAGGTATAGAGATGCTGCGAGTTGCCATGAACCGTATGTCGCTGTCTGCTCGTGCCTACAATAGAATACTGAAGGTAGCGCGCACCATCGCAGACCTTGAGGCTTCGCTCGACATAAAAATGCAGCATCTTGCTGAGGCTATAAGTTATCGTAATCTCGACAGAGGAGACTGGGCGGAACGTTGAGTATGGTTGTCATTATAAAGTTGTTACGGGAATATTACTTTTAATATTTCTATAACAACTTTTGGTAATATAGTATACCTATTAATTGGAAATAATAATTTTTAGGTATTGTGTGACAAAAAAATATTCGTAACTTTGCACTCGCAAAAAGAAAAGCCCTGAGGCTTTCGCTAAAATAAATAAGATTGTAATAAAAGCAACGGATAAGCGAGAAACAGTCATTGCCTATATCGTTCCTTAATATATATACAATGTGAACAGTAAGAGTACATTGTATTTTTAATAAAGAATGTGCTAGGCCCGACGTATAATACTCCTTATGGTACCACAATTATTGCCATCAAGCGACAATAATGCGTAGATATGATAAGAAGCAAATATATATGTACGGGAGTAGTGGCTCTATGCGTTTGGATGATTTCGTCCATAGCATATGCACAGCACAGTAAAGATTCCCTAGATTTTAAGAAGACCCAGCATTTGGGAGAAGTGGTGGTTCGTGGCAATCAGGTCAGTCGTGTTAATGCATCGGCTTATAACGTGGTAGCCGTTGATGCCAGAACTATGCGTAATACGAGTCTCGACTTGGCGCACATTCTCGACCGTGTTTCTGGCGTGAAAGTGCGTGAAGACGGAGGTGTTGGTTCAGATTTCAGCGTCAATCTCAATGGTTTTACGGGCAAACACGTTAAATTTTTTATCGATGGGGTGCCAATGGACGGTGCCTCATCAAGTTTCGGTATTAACAACATCCCAGCATCATTTGCCAATCGTATAGAAGTGTATAAAGGTGTGGTGCCAGTCGATTTCGGAGGCGATGCGCTTGGTGGAGCTATTAATATTGTGACGGACCACAGTCCACACACATACGTGGATGCTAGCTATAGCTATGGTTCGTTCAACACTCATCGCAGTAATCTCTCCATGGGCTGGACTAGCCGGAATGGGCTTGCTATGCGCCTGAATGCCTATCAGAATTATTCGGACAACGACTATAAGGTGAAGACGCAGTGGACAGACCTTGAGACGAATGCGGTAAGCTCTGAAGAGGGATGGTTCAAGAGATTTCATGACCGTTATCACAATGAGGCTGTCGTCTTCCAAATAGGTATTGTAGACAAGAAGTGGACAGATAAACTGATGCTTGGCTTGAATTATAGTCATGAATATGCGCAGATACAGAACGCAAACCTTATGAAAATCGTGTTTGGAGGTAAATACCGTACAGCGCAGGGGGTGGCTCCCTCTTTGCTTTATGAAAAACGCAACATTGTGGTTGAAGGCTTGAACTTCAGACTGTCTGCACGGTATGATATGGTGAAGACCAATAACGTTGATACGCTTAGCCGCACTTACAGCTGGACCGGTGGGTATAAGGTGAAGGACTACCAAGGAGAGGGCGTCCCTACGCTTGCCGAGTTTAGGGGCAATACATTGGCTATGGTGGCCAATCTTGCATATAATGTTGGTGCTCGACACTTCTTTACGCTCAATGATACATATACCAACTATCATCGTCGTACCACTAATTCTGCAGCCAACAGCATGCAGAGTACTGCAGCTACGTTCATGCGACGTATCAACGTCAAGAACGTGCTAGGCATTTCGTACAAATTCGTACCTGACGAACAATGGAATCTTGTAGCGTTCCTAAAATATTACGATTCTAATGTACGAGGGCCTGTTAACATCGCTACTTCTGGCAGAGCGAATTACGAAGAGCAGTATCGCTCAAATGATGCGTTAGGGTGGGGCACAGCAGGTACTTTGTTCTTCCTGCGCAAGGAGTTACAGTTCAAGCTGTCGTACGAGCGCACCTATCGTTTGCCTACCGACAAGGAACTCTTTGGTGATGGCGACTATGAGGATGGTAATGCAAGGCTTAGACCCGAGAAAAGCGACAATGTGAATTTTAATATTGAGTCTGCTACAAAAAGTGACATTTGAAAATTAAACATATTGGTAGTTTTGGA
>SAMEA104315434__coassemble_230_pt1 | contig 35501 bp, 22 predicted proteins | sample SAMEA104315434__metabat2_high_PE_014 | metagenome-assembled genome bin SAMEA104315434 (sample SAMEA104315434) | gut metagenome | biome: Monkey gut; feature: monkey-associated habitat; material: faeces | place: China | collected 2013
CAATCACTATCTAATCGCAGTGCGAAAGCATAGTGATTGGAATGCGATTTGATAGTGATCGGAATGCGATTTGATAGCTTTCGTAATAGGGGTGTCATAGTTGTCATGGTGTCTTAGTTGTCATGGTGTCTTAGTTGTCGGTATTCTTTTGAAAAGACAACAAGGACAACAGGGACAACAAGGACAACTGGTATTTGGGTTGTTATAGTTGTCAAAGTTGTCGTTATCCTTTTGAAAAGACAACGAGGATAACAGGGACAACATGTAGTTGGGTTGTCAGAGTTGTCTTAGTTGTCAAAGTTGTCTTAGTTGTCGTTAAGAAATGGGCAAATGTTGCATACGAAATGCGTGTATGGGGGCATAACCACATCACAAGCGAAGAATCATATCCTGCAATAATAGAAAAAAGGCGAGCGTGTACACAAAGCACACGCTCGCCTTTTGCAATATATAAAAAATTTTTCTGTAGACTTAGTACAGTCCGAATGCTCCGAGGAGAAGTATGGTAAGGAGTACTGGTGCTACGTAGCGCAGCATGATGATGTAAAGGGTCTTGCGGCGGAATGGATAGCCGTTGAGACGCATCTCGCCTATGAGCAGACGCGGCTTGACAATCCAGCCGAAGAGGATACAGGTGCTGATGGATACGATAGGCATGAGGATGTTGTTGCTCAGGTAATCGAACAGGTCGAGTATCTGGGCTACGGCTCCGTTAGGCAGCGGGAACTCGAAGTACCAGTCGTTGTAGCCACGGCATACCACGAGAGAGAGTATCAGTCCCAGTCCTGCCATCCAGAGAACGGACTTCTTGCGTGACCAGTGGAACTTGTCCATCACGCTGCAAGTGGTGGCCTCAAGGATGGAAACGGCACTCGTTACCGCTGCGCAGAGCACAACAACGAAGAATATGAGTCCGAGAATTTCACCGGCAAAGCCCATGGATGCGAACACCTTAGGAAGGGCTACAAACATAAGACCAGGACCGGCTGACATGCCCTCTGTCCCCATGAAGACGTAAACGGCAGGGATAATCATAAGACCAGCGAGGATTGCCACGCAGGTATCGCATATCTCTATGCGGTCTACTGCCTGACCAAGGTTTACGTCCTTGCGCATGTATGAGCCGTATGCCACCATGATGCCCATGGCGATGGAGAGGGAATAGAATAGCTGTCCCATGGCATCGAGCACCACCATGAGGAACTTGCGCAGGGTGATGCCATCGAAATTCGGTATGAAATACACTGCTGCGCCTTCCATACCAGTACGTGTCACGCCATTGGCATCGGTATGAGTGATGGTGAGGGAGTAGAGGGAGATGGCGATGATGAGGATGACGAGCACCGGCATCATGATGCGAGAGTACTTCTCTATGCCTTTCTCCACACCGTTATAAACGATATAGAAGCAGAAAGCGGCAAAGATCATCATGAAGATGAATGGTGCCCACTCGGCTGTGATGAAGCCTGTGAAGTAGTCGTCAGCCACGGCGGCATCGCCCTTGAAGGTGGCGTAGGTGGTGAGATACTTCAGCACCCATCCGCCTATCACGCAGTAATACGGATAGATGATAAATGGAACGATAAAGGCGAAATTGCCTATCCACTTCCATTTCTTGTTGAAGAAGCCATAGGCTGTCAGCGGTCCTTGGGCGGAACGGCGTCCTATTGCCACCTCGGTGATGAGGAGGGTGAAACCGAATGTTACGGTAAGAATGATGTACACCAGCAGGAACAGGCCACCGCCATCACGTGCTGCAAGGAAAGGGAATCGCCAGATGTTGCCCAAGCCTACGGCACTGCCTGCCGCAGCGAGCACAAATCCTAAGGAACCACTGAAGGAATTACGGTTCGTTTTCATTTTAGTTGTTTTGTTATTTAGTTGTTTTGTTGTTTAGTTGTTTTGTTGTTTAGTTGTTTGGTTGTTTAGTTGTTTGGTTATTTAGCTGTTGGTTGTGGGGTTTATGGTTGTGGGTTATGGGGCTTTCTTGCTAAGGCAAGCGGCAAAGCCGATTCGGATTAGCGGTTCGTTAAGGGACAGACCTAAAACCTATAACCAACAACCTATAACCTAAAACCTATAACCAACAACCCACAACCTAAAACCTTAAACCTTAAACCTGCCTCACACTAACTGCGACAGGCGGTGTATATCGACCTTGTCGCCTACTATCCACAGTATGTCGCCCTGCTCGAACTTGTAAGTAGGTGCTACGGTGGAAAGGTTCTCCAGTCCCTCCTCCATACCTACGAGCATGCAGTTATACTTGTTGCGGAGCCCGCTCGTTATGAGTGACTTGCCGAGCAGGATGCTGTTATCTCTCACTATGAAGCGGCGCAGCTGCATCTCATGCTGCTCTATGTTGACATCCTTGCCGTACTGCTCCTGCTGCAACACGCTGTTAAGCATGGTTAGCTGTTCGTCTGTTCCGATAGCACGGAGCTTGTCGCCCGGGAATATCATGTCAGTGCCTGAGGGAATGTGTATATTGCGCTTGCCTCTCTGTATGCTGCTGACATGCACTCCGAAGCGATGGGCGAGGTTCAGCTCCGCCAGCGTCTTGCCCGCCCATTTGGAGTCGCGCGGCACCTCCACCTCTGAGATATGGATGTCGCGGTCAAGGAGACGGCCCTCGAAGAGAGGACGCTTCTTGCCGGAGGCGCGTGCCGCCATGTCCTTGGAACGGAGGTTCTGGATGAAGAGCCGCTCTAGGCGGATGCTGTTCTTCTTCATGGCGCGTGAATAGATGATGCCCGAAATAGCGGCTATGGCGATGCAGATTATCACGGCATTGGAATATGGCAGCAGCTGGTTGCAGACGTAGAATATAAGCATTATCGCCCATACGCCACGCGCTATGATGGTGAATACCAGCGGTGCACGGTTGTGGCGGCTACCTGTCCATAACGCCTTGAACTCCTCGCTCTTGTTCTTCTTCATCACCATGGCGCGCAGGAACGGGGCTACGAGCACCACTGTCAGCAGTGCGCACAGCGGGTTGGCGAACATAGACGGGATGATACTCAGCAGGAACTGGTTGCCTATGGTGAGCATCAGCCATATTATGGCTATGGTGAGCACGGTGTATATCAGAGTGTTCGTGGCCATCTGGGTGAGGAGCGGCTTCCAGTTGTTGCCAGAATGGTCCACATTGCTCGGTGCAATATCTGATATCTTATTTATTCTCCGTATCCACACCTTAGGCAGCCGCTTCTCTATTCCGTTGTATACAGGGACCGCTCCGCGGATCATGTATGGCGTCAGGAAGGTCGTAATGACTGATACCGTGACCACCACGGGATAGAGGAAGTCTGAGACCACACCGAGTGACAGTCCTAATGACGCTATAATGAAGGCGAACTCACCTATCTGCGCCATGGAGAAGCTACACCGCATGGCAGTCTTCAGCGTTTGACCAGAAAGCATGAAGCCGAAGGTGCCGAAGACACTCTGACCTAACAGTATGCCTGCCGTTATGACAAGAATTGGCAGCCACTGGTTTATCACCACCTGAATGTCCACCAGCATGCCGACAGACACGAAGAAGATGGCTCCGAAGAGATTCTTGACTGGTTCGATAAGTTTCTCTATCTCCCCTGCCTCTACTGTCTCGGCAAGGATGCTTCCCATCACAAAGGCTCCGAAAGCAGGACTGAAGCCTGCGAAGGAGGCGCATACCGCCATGCCGCAGCAGAATGCCAGCGCCACGATGAGCATCACCTCGTCATTGATGAGCGGTCGCACCTTGCGCAGGAACAGCGGCACGAAGAAGAGGCCTACCACGAACCACAGCACGAGGAAGAAGACTATATTGACAAGGCTTGACAGCATCTGCTCGCCATCGCCGGAACCTCCCTTGGCTATGGTGGTAAGGACTACCATCATGACCACTGCCAGTACATCTTCCAATATAAGGACGCTCATGACGAGGGAGGAGAACTGCTGTTGTCGCAAACCGAGGTCATCAAAGGCCTTGTAGATGATAGTGGTGGACGACATGGCGAGCATTCCTGCCAGGAACAACCCGTTCATTGGCGACCAGCCGAAGGCGGAGCCTATCATTATGCCTATCATCATCATTGAGAAGATGATGGTCAGCGTGGCTATGACGGGCGCAATGCCCATCTTCAGTATTTTCTTGAAGGAGAAGTCAAGTCCAAGAGCGAAGAGCAGGAACATTACTCCGATGTCCGCCCATACCTTGATGTTGGCGTTATCAACCACCGACATGGTGATGGAGAGGTTCGGCGAGACCAGAAAGCCTGCCATAATGTAGCCCAACACCAGCGGTTGCCTGAGCTTCTTGAATACCAGCGTCACTATTCCTGCCGTGACAAGAATCAACGCAAGGTCCTGTATCAATGACGGGATATCATGCATAGGCCTTTTATTATATTTACTATCACCTTTGCAGCCTTTTCCATCACCTGAACCGAGACGAACTCATGCGGTCCGTGGAAGTTCACTGCGCCAGTGAAGATGTTAGGACATGGCAGCCCTCTGAACGACAGCTGCGCACCGTCAGTGCCGCCCCTGATAGGCTGCACCTTTGGTGTCACTCCAGCTTCGAGCATTGCCTGCTTTGCTATTTCTATGATGTGCATTACGGGCTGCACCTTCTCCAGCATGTTATAATACTGGTCATGCAGCTTCACTTCGCACACCTTTGCTCCGTATTTGGCGTTTAACCGCTCTGCCGTCAGCATCATCACCGCCTTGCGATGGATGAAGGTGTCTCGGTCATGGTCACGCACTATGTATGTCAGTTGTGCCTTCTCGCAGTTGCCACTCATGCCAGTGAGATGATAGAAGCCTTCGTAGCCCTCTGTCATCTCTGGGATCTCATTCTGCGGCAGCTTTCCGGCGTATTCTGTGGCGAGGCGTGCTGCATTGAGCATCTTGCCCTTGGCATATCCCGGATGCACGCTGACACCCGTAAAAGAGACTGTGGCGGAGGCTGCATTGAAGTTCTCATACTCCAGTTCTCCCTCGTCACCGCCATCCACGGTGTATGCCCACTGGCACGCCAGCTGGTCCACATCAATATGGTGTGCGCCCATACCGATTTCTTCATCGGGATTGAAGGCTATGCGCACCGTGCCATGTTCTATCTCAGGATGCAGCATAAGATAAGTCACGGCCTGCATTATCTCTGCTATACCCGCCTTGTCGTCCGCACCGAGGAGTGTCGTTCCATCTGTCACTATGAGGTCTTCGCCTACATGACGCAGGAGCTCTGGGAATCGCTCCACTTCTGTCTTCACGCCTGATGCCAACACTATGTCACCGCCACCGTAATGCTTTATGATGTCAGCCTTGATATCCTTGCCAGAACAGTCGGGAGAAGTGTCGTAATGACTGATAAAGCCTATCGTAGGGATGTCCTTGTCTGTATTGGCGGGCAGCGTGGCATAGAGACAGCCTTTCTCGTCGAGCACCACGTCTTTCAGTCCTTCTGCCTCCATCTCGTCTTTGAGATACTGTGCGAAGAGGAGCTGCTTTGCTGTGCTCGGCACCGTCGCGGAGTTCTCGGCAGACTGCGTGTCATACTGCGTATATCTTATAAATCTATCTTCTATTGTCATAGTTTGAGGTTGGGGGTCTTTTGGGTTATGGGTTGTTGGTTGTAGGTTATAGGACGTTGGTCTTTCGGTTTTTTGGTTTTAGGTTATTGGTTGTGGGGCTTTCTTGCTTAGGCAAGCGGCAATGCCGATTTCGGATTAGCGGTTCGTTAAGGGGACAGACCTAAAACCCCAAAACCTAAAACCAACAACCTACAACCATAAAAAGTAGATACTCAAGGCTGAGCCGCTTGCACCTCTGCATGAAGTGCCACGTTACAGTCTGAATACCTACTTGTCTTATGTTTCTCCAATCGGCTTACGCCTCTTTCTCTGCGGCGATTGCCTCTCTTACCTTTGCCTCCAATTCATCGCAGAGTTCCTGATTGTCTCTCAACAGAGTGAGGACTGCATCGCGTCCCTGCGCCAGTTTGGTGTCACCGTATGAGAACCATGAGCCGCTCTTCTTCACGATGTTACGGTCAACGGCGAGGTCGAGTATCTCTCCCACCTTGGATATGCCTTGACCGAACATGATGTCGAATTCGCATTTGCGGAACGGAGGCGCCACCTTGTTCTTTACTATCTTAACCTTTGTAAGGTTGCCCAGCACCTCATCGCCATCCTTTATCGCTGTGGACTTGCGAACATCGATACGCACTGAGGCATAGAACTTCAAGGCATTACCACCCGTGGTAGTCTCTGGATTGCCGAACATCATGCCTATCTTCTCGCGCAACTGATTGATGAAGATACATGTTGTCTTGGTCTTTGATATGGTAGCGGTGAGCTTTCTCAACGCCTGTGACATCAGTCGTGCTTGCAAGCCTACCTTGTTGTCACCCATATCGCCCTCTATCTCTGCCTTAGGTGTCAGCGCTGCTACAGAGTCGATAACGATAATGTCCACCGCTGCACTTGAAATGAGCTGGTCTGCTATCTGCAACGCCTGTTCACCGTTATCTGGCTGTGAGATGAAGAGGTTGTCTACATCTACTCCAAGGTTTGCCGCATAGAATCGGTCAAAGGCATGCTCCGCATCTATGAACGCCGCTATACCGCCCATCTTCTGCGCTTCGGCTATGGCATGGATGGCAAGCGTTGTCTTACCAGAGGACTCTGGACCGTATATCTCTATGATACGACCCTTAGGATAGCCGCCCACTCCAAGGGCGAGGTCTAGTCCGAGGGAGCCTGTAGGGATAACCTCCACATTCTCCACTTTCTCGTCTCCCAACTTCATTATAGAGCCTTTACCGAAGTCCTTCTCTATCTTTGCCATGGCAGCCTGAAGGGCTTTCAGCTTTGCTTCTTTCTCTTCCATTATTTTTTGCTTATAGGGTTAAGGGGTGATTCTTTGGGTTCACCATCCGAAAAAAAATCATGAACTACAGTTCAAGGTCTCCGAAGAACACTTCTACCCATGGCAGTCCCTGTTTGTTGAGCTGCTCCATGAATGGGTCTGGGTCAAAGTCTTCTACATTCCATACACCAGGCTTGCGCCACAGTCCCTTGAAGAACATCATCGCGCCTATCATCGCCGGCACGCCTGTGGTGTATGACACGCCCTGCATGCCTGTCTCCTTGTAGGCTTCCTGGTGCTTGCAGTTATTATATACATAATAGGTCTGCTCCTTGCCGTCTTTCAGTCCGCGGATGCGGCAGCCGATACTCGTCTCACCATCATAATTCTCGCCAAGATCCTGCGGATTTGGAAGCACTGCCTTAAGGAACTGCAAAGGAACGATCTTCACCTTGGCGGTCTTGCCTGAACCGTCAGCTAATGGTGCTTCATACTCTATCTCGTCTATGCGAGACATTCCGAGATTCTGTATCACATCGAGGTAGTTGAGATATTGCTCGCCGAAGGTCATCCAGAAACGCGCCTGCTTGATGGTAGGATAGTTCTTGACGAGTGACTCCAGTTCCTCATGGTGCATAAGGTAGCTCTCGCGAGGACCGATGTTAGGATATGTCAGTGCCTTGTGTACTGACAGCGGCTCTGTCTCTATCCATTCTCCATCTTTGTAGTAAAGGCCTTTCTGAGTAATCTCGCGGATGTTAATCTCTGGATTGAAGTTCGTAGCAAAGGCCTTATGGTGGTTTCCGGCATTACAGTCCACGATGTCAAGATACTGTATCTCATCGAAATGGTGTTTTGCAGCATAAGCTGTGTATACTCCAGACACGCCTGGGTCAAAGCCACAGCCAAGGATAGCGGTAAGTCCAGCATCCTCAAAGCGCTGCTTGTACGCCCACTGCCATGAGTACTCGAAGTGAGCCTCGTCCTTAGGCTCATAGTTAGCAGTGTCAAGATAGTTCACGCCACACGCCAGACAAGCGTCCATGATGGTGAGGTCCTGATATGGCAGAGCGAGGTTCACGCACAGTTCTGGCTTGAAGTCATTGAAGAGAGCCTTCAACTGCTCTACATCATCTGCATCCACCTGCGCTGTAGAGATGTTCATGTTCTTGCCATGTCCCTTCGCCTTGATGGCCTCAACGATAGCATCGCACTTTTCCTTTCGGCGGCTTGCTATCATGAAGTCGGTGAACACATCCTCATTCTGAGCAATCTTGTGAGCTGCAACGGTAGCTACACCGCCAGCACCTATCATTATTATTCTTGACATCTTTCTCTAAGGTATTATGTTGCTTGTTTCTGTTACTTGTCCGTTAAGTCTCTATTACTTTTCTATCCTCACCTTCTCTGTGACGGCTTCCTGCTTGCGTGCAGCCTTCACTGCCGCAGCATTTGCCTGCATGGCATTCTGCTTACGATGAAAATGGTATTCCGTTCCATGCTGCGCCAAGATGAGAGAGTCATTGTCCATATATCTGAACTCCAGCGTATCCACTACGTCTGGTTTCTCCTTGTGTTTCGGTTCGCCCGCTATATGGTACTGTCCAGATATGAGCAGCAGTCTGCCATTGCTCATATACCACTGCTTGTAGTTCTTGACCTCTGGGTACTGCACTGGCGAATCATCCTGTAATGTATTGCTTCGCATTATGCGCCCCACGGCCTGCGCTGCATGACCTCGCTTCAATGTAAAGCCATATTCGCGCGGCACGAAGAATGTTTCCTTAACCGAATCAGGCATATTTGCCATCATGCGTCTCTGCATACGGCGACTCATATGCTGCAAGTCCTTCATCACGGGCAGCACGGGATATGTCCACGTGCCTTTCAACTGGTCGAGATTTATGACCATGCGCGCTTCTGTGCTGTCTTCGGGATTGCGCATTATACCTACCCAGTCACCGATTTCTGGTTTACCTATGATTCTTCCGTTCTGCTTTGCGTCAATGCAACTGTATGTAACGGGATCGCCAGCGAAAGGCCATACCACCACTACCGAATCCGTAGTGCCATCACATGTAAGACCGTAAATCATAGAGTCATTCTTCACCACGAACTCCTTCTCTGGCTCCAGCTCTATCATTTCCGGCTCTTTATCCTTCTTTCCACAGCCGCCTGTCACTACGGCAGCTACGAGCAAAGCAGGAAGCAACTTTATATATTTATTGTTTCTATTGTGCATCTAATCAACATGTTTTAACGGATTAGTGCAAAGGTACAGACTTTTTTGCAAACAGCCAAACTTTTACTTTGATTTTATTATTACAATTAAGCAAGCATCCATAATTATGTTTGCATGGTGGTTCTAAGTAAGAAGTGTAAGTAAGTGCATGAGCGGTCGTGTATGGGGGGCAGGATTATTCCTGCGTTTTTACTGTAGTAGTCGAGTCTTAGTGATTAAGTGGGCGTTCACTTCATGGGCGATTGCGCATGGAGGTGAGGTTGTCCTAACCTCACCAGGGCGAGTTATACCATATTCGTTCGTAGGCACTAACAAACGGCATCATACCGACACACATATACTACAGAACTGTCACCCTATACTGAATATAACAGCATATATGCCTTGTTTCACGGCAGGTTTAACTGACAGGAACCACACTATAATCGTAGAATAAAAGCTTTTCAGTATGCTCGGTATGAACTTTATGATGCTTCGAAGTAGAAACGTCATACGAAACGTCATAGCTTTCAAGCCTGATTATCAACACCTTAAACATAAGCATGATATTATGACATTTCTTTTCGTAAAAAAAACTTTTTTGTTACAGACTAACGATAAACAATTGATAAAAAAAACTTACTCCGCTCCATAAACAGGTCAAAAACAAAGCGTGGGTACCTGCAAACCTCAATAGTTTAGCAGATACCCACACAGGTTTCATATAACGTCTTTACGCCACATGACTATGGCAGTAATCACTTGTTAGCATGGACGGGTCTTAGGAAGGTTGAATACATCCTGTACTTCCTTCATTGCCTCTGGCGTCATGCCGTCTGGCTCGCTGCCCATGTTCTTTGCACACATATAGATGTTTGCCGCCTTGCAGAGCACGTCGGTCTGGTCAAAGGCGTCCATGATGTCCTGACCTACAGCTACCGTGCCGTGCTTCTCCCACAACACGACGTCATGCTTCTTGATCTGCTCAAGGGTATCCTTGGCGAGTTCTACCGATGATGGCAGACCGTAAGGTACGATACCGATGCCGAGCGGTGCGAAGGCGAGGGTCTCAGGAATCATAGACCAGAGCACGCGGGTCATCTCGTCGCCACGGAGGAAACGCTCGATGTGTGACATAGCTACGAGTTCGATAGGGTGTGTATGCAGTGTAGCCTTGTAGCAAGAGCCAGTCTCGAGCAGGTAGTTCTGCAGTGCGAGGTGTGTAGGTAGCTCTGATGTAGGCATTACTGGCTCGTCTGCGATAATCTCATAACTTGCACAGTCATCGCAAATGCGTACTATCGAACCGTTCTGCATAGGCCAGCGTGCGAGGTCACGCATACGCTTGCCTGTACCTTTGCAGTAGAAGTACTTGCCCTTGAGGTGTGGCAGGGTCATGCCTATCTGCTTTACAGGTGCGATAGCAGGCAGTGCCTTGCACTCATCGTCCATAAACTCTGTCACGTTAACGGTGATGTTACCACCGTTACGCTCTGCCCATCCTTTCTGCCAGAGATAACCTGTTACCTCGGCAATCTGGTTTACTACCGCCTCAAGTCCTGGACGGCCTTCCAAAATACTTTTCATAGTTAGTGTATTGTTGTTTATGTATTTGTTTTTCTTTTTGCTTAATGAATCATCCTATCAGCTGTGGGAGGAAACTTGACACTACAAGTACCACGAGTCCTACTATCAGCACCATGATGGTCTTGCTGGAACATCCCTTCCATTCATTCAGTATTATGCCCCATACGTTAGAGAATGTGACGTTGAGTGCCATGAGGATACAGAACGAGAAAGTCAGCAGGTCTGGTGAGTTCTGCAAGAAACCCTGACCAAGGGAGAGACCGAAGAACTGGCTGTACCATAGTGCTCCTGCCAAAGCGCAGAACACAAGGTTGTTGCCCCATACGCTGCCATTGGCATAGTCGCCCCATGTCTTGTTCTTTTGGTTCTGATAGAAACAGTAAACGGCATTGGTGACGAAACCGCCGAGTGTCACAAGCAGTATTGCTGGCAATGCCTTGTACATAGGGTTTGTCTCTGCAAAGCTGATTCCATCGCCAAAGGCAAGGCCTACATTGAAGCATCCGCTCATGAAGCCTGCAAGGAGGGCGATGGCAAGTCCTTTAGGGAAGTTGAAGTCCTTGACTGCCTCTTTCTTCTCTTCTTCAGAGAGTGACGCACTCTTCATGGAGCCTGCCACGCCGATGATGGCGATGCCTATCAGCGTTACAACCACGCCAATGATTACGGCTGCGGTGAGCTTTGACAGTGCATCCTGCTCTGGGAAGAAGACATTGAGGAGCACTGGTCCCATGATAGTGCCGAGGCCTGCGCAGGTGCCGAGGGCGATAGACTGTCCGAGAGCTACGCCGAGATAGCGCATAGAGAGTCCAAAGGTGAGTCCACCTACGCCCCACAGCACTCCGAAGAAGAGGGTCATGAGCACGTTGAACGGATTGGCCGCACTGTACAGCTCTGTCAGCGAGTGTCCCTCGGGCACAGCGAGCATCGCACCAAGCAACGGACATACGAGCCAGGCGAAGACGCCCTGCACGATCCAGTAAGACTCCCACGACCAGCTCTTGATCTTATTGATAGGCACATAGCAGCTGGACTGGCAGAAGGCGCCTATGGCGATAATAAGTAATCCTATTATGATTTCCATACGATATTGTTGTATTCTGGTTTATAGTCAAGGGCGATTCCAAAAATTTCAAGAATCACCCTTAACCAAATGAGAGACGAGAACACGTCCCGTCTCTCATACCTTTATAATTTAGTTCTTATGATTCTTGCAGTAACAAGACTTGTCTTCTTATCTCTTTGATGTAACGTCAGCTACATACTTGTCAATGTCAGCGATGAACTCCTGACCTACAGGTACGTTGTTACGAACGCAGAACTCATCGTAAACAGCCTGCCATGGCATAGCCTTCTGCTCCTCTATGAGTGCGAGAACCTTGTAGCCCTCACCAGCGAGTTCGAGCTTAGAGATAGTCTCACGTGGCTCAAGGAGAGCGCGGAGCATGCACTTCTGTGCAGCGCGTGAACCGATAACGTAAGCACCGATACGGTTGATAGATCCATCGAAGAAGTCAAGTCCGTAGTGAACGCGGTCAAGAGCACCTGCACGTACAATCTCGAAGAAGAGCTCCTGTGTAGGATCGTCCATGATGGTTACGTGGTCAGAGTCCCAACGTACTGGGCGTGAAACGTGGAGCATGAGTTCCTTGAGGAATGGGAGCACTGCACTTACCTTGTCGGCAGGAGACTCTGTTGGGTGGTAGTGACCTGTATCGATAGTCAGGATCTTGTCGTTCTGTGCAGCGTATGCTGTATAGAAGTCGTGTGAACCTACTGTGAATGACTCAAGGCCGATACCGAATACCTTACCCTCGATACAGTCCTTCATCATTGGCTGCTTCTTGGCGAAGATTTCGTCAAGAGACTTCTTCAGTGTGTTACGATAGAGAGCGTGGTTAACAGAAACGTCCTTGCAACCGTCATGCACCCAGAGGTTCATGATACATGGGTCGTTCTGAGCCTCACCCATAGCGTTGGCGATGTCACGGCAGCGCTTTGTATGCTCTACCCAGAACTGGCGGATGCCCTCATCAGGGTTAGCGAGAGAGAGGCTGCCAGACTTTGGGTGCGAGAAGCTTGAAGAGTTGAAGTCAAGCTTTGTGTTATTCTCCTTGGCCCAGTCAATCCAAGACTGGAAGTATTCTACTGTTACCTCATCGCGGTCAACAACCTTGCCCTTAAAGTCACCGTAAATCTCATGGAGGTTCAGACGGTGGTTACCAGGGATAAGGCTCTTTGCCTTGAGGATATCCTGACGAAGCTCGTCGATGTTGCGTGCAGCACCAGGGAAGTCGCCTGTAGACTGGATACCGCCAGACATTGCGCCTGCCTGCACCTCAAATCCCTTTACATCATCTGCCTGCCAGCAGTGGAGAGAGAGGTGGAAGTCCTGCAACTGCTTGAGGACTGCTTCTGTGTCGATACCAATTTCTGCGTAGCGCTCCTTGGCTACGGCATAAGCTTGTGAAATAAGTTCTGATTTCATTGTCTTAGTTAGTTTATGTATGTGTTACTTTTTTATGTTGGCTTACAAATTCATGCATAAAGAATCATGCGCTACGAATCAAGACCTGAAGTCTACCCTTTCTTTGCCACAATGTCAAGGAACTTGGCATATGCTTCATCCCATGCGGCTTTATCTGCTGGTGTGAACTTCTTCATCTCTATGCTGTTGGCGATGACCTTGCGCATATCCCAGAGGTCCTTGACCTCACCGGCAGCCTTTGCCTGCACCATGATATTGCCGAGTGCAGTGCCCTCCTGCGGACCAGCAAGCACCTCCACTCCGAGGGAGTTTGATGTAAACTGGTTGAGGTCATTATTGAGCGAACCACCACCGATGATATGGAGCACATTGATTGGGGATGACGCCATCTCCGTAAGATAGCCGAACACCTGGCGATAGCGCAGTGCAAGACTCTCGAAGATGCAGCGGCATGTCTCGGCATAGCCTTGTGGCACGTGCTGTCCTGTCTGCTCGCAATAACTCTGGATAGCCTCCACCATCGATGAAGGGTTGGCGAACATCGGGTCATCTGGATTTATGATGCTCTGGAATGCTGGCTGCTTCATCGCCTCGGCTATAAGCTCAGGGTGCGACTTAGGGGCATCGGTCCACTCCTTACGACAACGCTCATAGAGCCACATGCCACAGATATTCTTCAAGAAGCGCGTAGTGCCTTCAAGTCCGCCCTCGTTGGTGAAGTTGCGGTCGTAAGACACCTTATTTATAATAGCTTCCTTGGTCTCTATGCCCATCAATGACCATGTGCCGCTTGAGAGGTAAGCGAAATGCTCGTCCTTGGCTGGCACTGCGGCTACGGCGGATCCAGTATCGTGTCCTGCCACTGCCACTACCGGCACTGCTCCGAGCCCCGTCTCCTTCTGTACTGCATCTGTCAGAGTACCGACGAGGTCGCCCGGATTAACCATTCTGCCGAACTTGGACTGTGTCAGTCCGAGGGATGCGAGCAGGCGTGGGTCAAGCTGCTTGGTACGTGGGTCGAGGAGCTGCGCTGTGGATGCGATGGTGTATTCGCATACCATGTTGCCTGTAAGCATATAGCTCAGCGCATCTGGTATAAAGAGTATCTTCTGTGCGTTCTTGAGGGCAGAATTTCCTGCGCGCTTCATGGCGTAGAGCTGGAAGATGGAGTTGAAGTTCATGAACTGTATGCCGGTAACGTCATACACCTTTTCTCTTGGCATGACGTTCTCCAGATAGTCCTCCATAGCATCAAAGGTATGAGGGTCGCGGTAAGCTATAGGCTGGCTTACGCTGCCATCTTCTGCCACGCACACGAAGTCCACGCCCCATGTGTCTATACCGATACTTGTAATGGTAAGATTCTGTTTCTTCGCCTCTTTCAGTCCCTTGATAATCTCGAAGTAAAGTGCATAGATATCCCAATAGAAATGCCCGTTCACCTCTATAAGGTTATTAGGGAAACGTGTCAGTTCCTTGAGTTCAATCTTGCCGTCGTTAAGTCCGCCTACGATAGTACGTCCACTCGTAGCGCCAAGGTCTACGGCAAAGAAATATTTATTTTCCATAGTAGTTCAGTGAATAATAGTTGTTAGTATTTGGATGGTTATCGGTTAATCCGTAGGCAAAGTTACACTTTTTTTTTCATTCACACACACTTTTACCAGAAAAGTTTTTCTTTTTGATACTTTTTGGGATATTTTTGCTAACTTTGCAAGAGATATATGGTTGTTTGGTTTTAGGTCGTAGGTTGCAGGTCCTTCGGATTAATTGTTCGTTAACGGACAGACCAAACTACCAAACAACCAAACAACCAAACAACCAAACAACCAGACAACCAAACAAATCAAATGGACACTCAGATATTCTTTTTCATCAACGGCCACCACACGCTTTTCCTTGACCACTTCATGTATCTTATCACCATGAAGACGGTGTGGCTGCCACTATACATCAGTCTTCTTTACATCGTATGGCGCAACTACTCGTGGAAGGGGGCATTGGTCGTACTTCTAATGATAGGCGCCGGCATGCTCGTGACAGACTGGGCGAACGCCCACTGGCTGCGCCCATGGATAGGCAGACTGCGCCCCAGCAACCCAGATAATCCCATCTCGCACATGGTGCACATCGTGAACGGCAAGCGTGGCAGCGGCTGTGGATTCCCTTCCGCCCACTCCGCCAACATATGGTTACTGACGCTCATCATTACAAGGTTCTTTCAAAACAAGTTCGTGTCGCGCACCATGACAATAACAGCTCTGCTGGTATGCTACTCCCGCATATACCTTGGCTATCACTACCCTGGCGACGTGCTCGGAGGTTTCGTCCTCGCATACCTCACCTACGCCGTAATGATGTGGATAAACGAAGTGTATATCAACGTGGGAACAAGGCACGAGGTGCATGGTGCAAAGATTGTAGCAGGAACAGGAGGTGCCACCATAGTCATCTTCGCAGTGCTGGCACTGGCGGCATGACGGGGTGAATACGCTCAGGTCATAACAACCTCTCCATAGAGATCTCGTGTGGCATAGAAACATTAAACCGTCACAGCGAATATACTAACGAACTTCTACATTCAAGAAATATGACAACAAACAAGAATCGTAACAGATGCCTATATCATGCCACCTTCAGCGACTTCATAAAGGAGAAGGCTGAGTACATCCTGGGGTGCCTTCATAGCAACTTCCATGGCGAGACGCTGACCACTACCGATGAGGCCTGGCAGGAAGAGATACTGCTATTACAGAAATTGTTGTTGCCATGGAAAGACGAAGAGGCGGAAGTAATATTTGAATATGACATTCCGCGTCTCGGCAAGCGTATTGACGTGGTTCTGCTCTTAAGAGGCCTCATTTTCTGCCTTGAGTTCAAGGTTGGTCAAAAACAAGTATTGCAGTCTAATGTGGAACAGGTGATGGACTATGCCCTCGACCTGAAGAACTTCCATCTCTACAGTCAGGACAGGGTGATCGTGCCGATACTCGTACCGACAAAACATTCTGGAGTTACAGAAGTGTTACAACCGTCAGCATACGACGGAACCGTGTATAACCCAATGATTGCAGGTGCCGAGACGCTGCAAGGACTTATCAAGAGAGTGCTCAAACATGCAGGAGCCTCTCCCTGTGAATGCATCAAGAATTGGGTTATCAGCCCTTATTCGCCAACCCCGACAATTATCGAGGCCGCCAAATCACTGTACGCAAACCATTCCGTAGAAGACATTACTCGCCATGAGGCGGACAAGGTATCTACTGACAGAACAATTGCATATATCCTTGACGTCATCAAGCAAACCAAGGAGAAGGGAGAAAAGAGCATCTGCTTCGTAACTGGAGTTCCAGGAGCAGGAAAGACGTTGGTAGGACTGGAGATTGCCATAAGGCAGTCATTTGACGAAGACGACAACTATCGCGAGGATGAAGGAGCGGTATATCTCTCTGGCAATGGCCCTTTGGTGGCGGTACTGTCAGAGGCACTGGCCCGTGACGACCAGAAGAAGTGCAGCAAGCTGGGAAAGAAGAAATACCTCTCAGACTCCAGACGAGAGATAAGCAAGTCCATACAGATGATACACCGGTATCGTGACAATATGCTGCAAAATATAAAGAACCCCGTTGAAAACGGCATTCTGGAGATAGATCCAGAGAAAGCTGTAAGACTACAAAAGACTGGCTATGGTGAGGTGGAGCATGTCGCTATCTTTGATGAAGCGCAACGCAGCTGGACACACAAGAGACTTGCTGACTATCTGAAACGTGGCGGCACTTATGGCAACAAGTTGAAAGTTCCCAATTTTCCCATGTCAGAGGCGGCATTCCTTATTTGGTCTCTTGATCAAAGGGAGGATTGGGCTACGATAATATGCCTCGTAGGAGGAGGACAGGAAATCAATACCGGGGAGGCAGGTATAGCGGAGTGGATAAGAGCACTCAATGAACACTTCACAAACTGGAACATTTACATCTCCGACAAGCTGACGGACAAGGAGTATGCCGAAGGTCACATCAGCGACTTGCTGTCGGGAAACCACAGGGTGACATATTCGCCTAAATTGCATTTAGCGGTAAGCCTGCGCTCTTTTCGTGCAGAATCGCTGTCTGCATTCGTGCATTCCCTGCTGACCTTTGGCACGGATACCACACGGCTATATAAGGAGGTGATGGAGAGAAACTACCCTATACTCCTGACACGTGATATGGAAAAGGCCAGAACATGGCTTCGCTCAATGTCGCATGGTACACAGCAGATGGGCATTCTCGTCTCTAAAGTAGCAGCAAGATTTAAGCCCTTGGCAGTGAACATCCTTGCGCAAGGTGATGAGAATGCCATACACTGGTTTTTGGAAGACAAGACGGATGTCCGCTCATCCAACTTCCTTGAGGATGCTGCAACCGAGATACAGGTACAGGGACTGGAACTGGACTATGCCTGCGTTCTGTGGGATGCTGACATGCGGTATGCTGATGGCGCATGGCAGTTTTTCAACTTCAACGGCCGTACTGCCTGGACCCAGATTACGGGCAAGACCGAGAACCAGCAAGATACAATGAAATATATGCTCAATGCCTATCGCGTGCTACTCACTAGAGCAAGACAGGGTATCGTGATATGCGTTCCTTACGGCGATGGCAAGAAAAACTCTGAGGGATTCCCCGAAGACCCAACGAGGCTTCCAGAATTCTATGATGCCACATACGAATACTTCAAGAGTATCGGCATAAAGGAGATATAAGGTTAACAGTATGGCGGCTTGAATAAATCCGCCCACCCTACAAAAAGAAGGAAAACATGAAGAATGTAGAAGTCGTGGCTGCCATCATTCTGCGTGACGGTCTTGTATATGCCACCCAGCGTGGATATGGCGAATGGAAAGACTGGTGGGAGTTTCCTGGTGGTAAGGTCGAAGCATGCGAAAGCCGTGAGGAGGCACTCGCACGTGAGATTCGGGAAGAGCTTGCTGTAACCATACATATCGGGCAGCAGCAGTGCACCGTAGAGCATGACTACCATACGTTTCACCTCATCATGCATTGTTACCTCTGCACATTAGCCGACGGCCGCCTAACACTACTTGAACACGAAGCCGCCCGATGGCTGTCTCCACAGGAGCTTGACTCCGTGGAATGGCTGCCGGCAGACAAAATTGTTGTGGAAAAGCTGAAGGGTAGTTGGAATACATCAAACATTTAAAATACGACCTCCAAGACAACAATAGCCCCCAAAAAGTTGGCCTATATTGACCCTGTTGCCGCCATAAAGCATTACGATTTTATCGAAAAAGAACCTTGACTATCAAGAAAAAAATCTTCTACCACAATATGCTATAATAGTACAGCCAAAGGCAAAATAACAGCCCGACAACCACTTTTTTACTGAAAAGTTCGTTGATTTCAGATTTAATTATTAACTTTGCAACTGAATATGCTTATTTTCAAGCAGATTTACACATAAAGAAAACATAACATGAACATACTCGAACTTAGCGAACAAGAGATTGGAAGACGTGAAAGCCTGCAGGAACTGCGTAACATGGGCATTGAGCCTTACCCTGCTGCGGAGTATCCTACTGATGCTTTCTCCACTGAGATAATAGAAAACTTTGTTGACCTCCCAAAGGAAAAAGACGAGGAGGGCAATGAGGTGCCTGGCAAGGCTACCGCCGAGAACAGCCGCAACGTGTGCATCGCTGGCCGTATGATGGGCCGCCGCATCATGGGCAAGGCAGCCTTCGTGGAGCTGCAGGACTCAAAGGGCCGCATACAGGTGTACATCACCCGTGACGACATCTGCCCTGACGAGAACAAGGACTATTATAATAAGGTGTTCAAGAAACTCCTCGACATCGGTGACTTCATCGGTATCAAGGGCTACGTGTTCCGCACCCAGACTGGTGAGATATCAGTTCACGCCAAGGAACTGACCCTGCTGTCAAAGTCTCTCAAGCCACTGCCTATAGTAAAGTACAAGGACGGCGTGGCATACGATAAGTTCGAAGATCCTGAGCTGCGCTATCGTCAGCGCTACGTGGACCTCGTTGTTAACGATGGTGTGAAGGACACATTCCTAAAGCGCGCCACAGTAGTGCGCACACTGCGCCGCGTGCTCGACAATGCTGGTTACACCGAGGTTGAGACCCCTACCCTGCAGTCTATCGCCGGCGGTGCGAGCGCACGTCCGTTCATCACCCATTTTAATGCGCTCAACATCCCAATGTACATGCGTATCGCTACGGAGCTGTACTTGAAGCGACTTATCGTGGGCGGTTTCGAGGGTGTTTACGAGATTGGCAAGAACTTCCGCAACGAGGGTATGGACAAGAACCACAACCCTGAGTTCACCTGCATGGAGCTGTACGTTTCCTACAAGGACTATAACTGGATGATGTCGTTCACCGAGAAGCTGCTTGAGGAAATCTGCGTAGCAGTGAACGGCAAGCCTGAGACTGTGATTGACGGCAAGACTATTTCGTTCAAGGCTCCTTTCCGCCGCCTTCCTATACTCGATGCCATCAAGGAGAAGACTGGCTACGACCTCTCTGGCATGTCAGAGGAGGAGATGCGCGAGACAGCGAAGAAGCTCGGCATAGAGGTGGACGAGACGATGGGCAAGGGCAAACTTATCGATGAGATATTCGGCGAGACCTGCGAAGGCACCTTCATACAGCCTACTTTCATCACCGACTACCCTGTAGAGATGTCGCCACTCACCAAGATGCACCGCAGCAAGCCAGGCCTTACAGAGCGTTTCGAACTGATGGTGAACGGCAAGGAGCTGGCTAACGCATATTCTGAGCTTAACGACCCGATAGACCAGGAGGAGCGTTTCATAGACCAGATGAAACTTGCCGACAAGGGCGATGACGAGGCTATGATTATCGACTATGACTTCCTGCGCGCCCTGCAGTACGGCATGCCTCCTACCAGCGGTATCGGCATCGGCATAGACCGTCTCGTTATGCTCATGACGGGCAACGCCTTCATTCAGGAGGTACTGTTCTTCCCACAGATGAAGCCAGAACCAAAGCAGCCTAAGGCAAGCAAGGAGGAGTGGGCATCAATAGGCGTCAGCGAGGAATGGATACCTCTATTCAACAAGGCTGGCTACTATCTGCTCTCTGACCTCAAGGACGTAAAGGCACAGAAGCTGCAGATGGACGTATGCGGCGTAAACAAGAAATACAAGCTCGGACTGGAGAACCCTAAGGTGGATGACTTCCAGAACTATATAGACGCTGCCAACAGCAAGCTCTAACAGACAGTGACGTTACATTACAGGATGCCGCTCACAGTCTGCCACGACGACAGACTGCGAGCGGCAACATAACTGACAATGACAATGTTTGACTGCGGAAAAATAGCAATTATCGGTGGTGGTAGCTGGGCAACGGCTATTGCGAAGATTGTTGTAGGCAGCACACACCACATAGGATGGTACATGAGGCGCGACGACAGGATTGAGGAATTCAAGCGTCTTGGTCATAACCCCGCATACCTTACGAGCGTCCATTTCAACATGGACGAGATAACTTTTTGTTCTGACATCAACAAGATAGCGCAGGCCTACGACACACTCGTGTTCGTCACGCCATCGCCTTACCTCAAGAACCACCTCAAAAAGCTCAAGGTTAAGCTGCGCGACAAGTTCATCGTGACAGCCATCAAGGGCATCGTACCCGATGAGAACCTCGTATGCTCCGAGTACTTCCATGAGGTGCTCGACGTGCCTTACGACAACCTTGCATGTATCGGCGGTCCGAGCCACGCTGAGGAGGTAGCACTGGAACGCCTCTCCTACCTCACCGTAGGATGCTCTGACACTGACAAAGCAGATGCCTTCGCACAGGTGCTGAGCGGACGGTTCATTAAGACAAAGGTGTCGAGCGATGTAATAGGCATAGAATACTCCTCCGTACTGAAGAACGTCTACGCCATAGCCGCTGGTATCTGCTCTGGTCTGAAATATGGCGATAACTTCCAGGCGGTGCTCATGGCAAATGCCCTGCAGGAGATGGCGCGTTTCCTTCAGTGCGTACACCCTATAGAGAGACACATGGAAGACAGCGTGTACATCGGTGACCTGCTCGTCACGGGCTACTCCAACTTCTCGCGCAACCGCACCTTCGGCACCATGATAGGCAAGGGATACTCCGTGAAATCAGCACAGATCGAGATGGAGATGATTGCAGAAGGATACTTCGGCACCAAGTGCATGAAGGAGATAAACAAGCACATGCACGTAAATATGCCCATACTCGATGCCGTATACAATATTCTCTACGAGCGCATTACACCGCAAGTGGAGATAAAACTACTCACCGACTCTTTCAGATAAGGGCGGTTACGGAACTGAAGTCCTGACCGAACCAACCCAGTACTCAAGACCTACCACCCCCGACAACATATCTGACATAGTAACAATATTCACCAAACAATATCAAAACTATAATCTAAATTCAAATAATATGGCTGTACAAATCAATCCTGAAGTAGACCAGTCGAAGGTTAACATCCTCGTGGTCGATGACATTCCGCTTAACGTCCTTCTCATACAGAAGATGCTCGGCAGATTCAAGTTCAACGTCCTTACAGCAAACAACGGTCAGGCCGCCCTTGCCCTCATTGCCAATCAGCCTGTAGACCTTGTGCTCCTCGACCTCATGATGCCAGGTATCGACGGCTATGAAGTGCTGCGCCAGCTGCGAGCAAACGAGAGCACCAAGCCGCTGCCCGTGGTCATCCTCTCTGCACTCAACTCAAGCGATGACGTGACAAAGGGCTTCCAGCTCGGTGCCAACGACTTTATCACAAAGCCTATCATCATGGAACGCCTCCTTACCTGCGTTGCTACACAAGCCAACCAGATATGGGAGAAGAAGAACGGACAGAACGCCTAAAGCACACACATACGACCTTTTAGATTTTGAACTTTCAACAGACAAGTTAAAACTTATTGTTCAGAGTGAAATAAAGCCACGGGACACACCATAAAAAGCCTCATCGGTACCATAGGAGGAGGCATCGCACACAAGACAAGACGGAACGACATCCCACTGCCATCTGCGACTAACCAATATGACCTTCCAACGACTTACGTCCACCTAAACAATCATTCATTACCACCAGATTATGGATCTCTTAATCTATTTCGTCCTTACATGCGCCGTAATAGGACTCTCAGTAGCTCTCAGCCGCGTGCGCTTCCTTGAGCAGAAGCAGAAGTTGCAGATTAAGCAACTGGAGCAGTCACGCGACGAAGCTATCAGAGAATCCAAGGCTAAAGATATGTTCGTACAGAACATGAGCCATGAGGTGCGCACACCGCTCAATGCCGTAGTAGGATTCGCACAGCTGCTCGCCATGCCACCAGAGTTCCTCACACAGGAGGAGCGCGACGAGTACGCACAGCACATACAGCATAACGGTAACATGCTGACGATGCTCATCGATGACATTCTCAACATCTCAGATGTGAAGAGCGGTAACTACTCCATTTCCCTCAACGACCATCCGCTGAACGCCCTCTGCAATACGGCACTGGCATCTGTGAAGTACCGCGTGCGCTCCGACATCGCATTGAAGTACGAGACGAAGATTCCAGACGACTATACCGTGCACACCGACGCACGCCGAGTACAGCAGATTCTCATCAACTACCTCACCAACGCCATCAAGCACACACAGGTAGGCTCTATCACCCTCTCCACATCACTGGAGGAGCACCCGGGAATGGTGACCTTCGCCGTAACTGACACTGGCGAGGGAGTGCCTGTAGGCCAGGCGAAGAACATATTCCATCGCTTCACGAAGCTCAACGACTACGTGCAGGGCACGGGCTTGGGTCTTAACATCTGCCTCATGCTCTCGGAGAAGCTGCATGGCGAGGTATTCCTTGATACATCATATACAGGCGGTGCACGCTTCGTATTCTGTATGCCTATTGACGAGAAACAGAAACAGCCACAGCAGAAATAAACACGCACCACATCTCCCACACAAGGAGAAAAAACTACCGCACACTGACGGGTAAAGAAGTCTTTACGACTTCCACCGACAGCGTGTGGTAGTTTTTTTTTTCTGTTTTTTTACCTTGCATATAAACTTTTTGCAAAACAAAGCATCATATATATGTATTCAGTTTATGAAGACACCCCGCCCCCAAAAGAATAAAGAAAAGAAAACTAAACATAAAAATAGTAGAAAGAATGAAAAAGACCCTTCTTGCCTTACTGCTGCTCGTATGCACCGCGATGACAGCACTGGCACAAGAAAGAAAAATCACGGGTACGCTGGTAGACAAAGAGTCGAGCGAACCTGTACTACAGGCCACTATCCAACTGCTTAAAGCCAAGGACTCTCTGTATGTGGCAGGAGCAGTGACCAACGAAGAGGGCCACTTCACCATCGTGGCACCTGAAAACGGCAAGTACATCATCAGGATGTCAAACGTAGGCTACAAGACCGTGCTGCGCAACGTGAGCATCAGCGAGGACAAGGACTTCGCCTTCGGCAAGGTGAACCTCGAGACTGACGCTGTGATGCTGAAGGAGGTCATTGCCAACGGCATCGCTGCAAAGGTGGTGGTGAAGGAAGATACCTTCGTATATAACGCTGCCGCTTACCGCACTCCGGAAGGCTCCGTGATAGAGGAGCTGGTAAAGCGTCTGCCTGGAGCGCAGATCAGCGACGACGGCAAGATTACCATCAACGGCAAGGAGGTGAAGAAGATAAAGGTGGACGGCAAGGAGTTCATGACGGGCGACACGGAGACAGCTCTGAAGAACCTGCCTACCTCCATCGTTGACAAGGTGAAGGCATATCAGGAGAAGAGCGACCTGGCAAAGATGACGGGCGTTGACGATGGTGAGGAAAACACCGTGCTCGACTTCGGCATCAAGCCGGGCATGAACAAGGGATTCATGTCTAACACGGACCTCGCCGTCGGCACGAAATCACGCTACGCTGAGCGAACCATGGCGGGATACATGAAGGATAACAGCCGCCTGATGATTTTCGGCAATGCCAACAATACGGGCGACCGTGGTTTCAGCACCGGTGGCCGTGGCGGTGGTGGCGGCGGCAACGGGCTGCAGGCCAACAAGATGCTGGCACTGAACTATAACTACGAGAAGAAGGACAAGATACGCGCAGACTTCTCCATGCGCTGGAACCACCGCGACAATGACAATGCCACGACAACTGCAAGCGAAGACTTCGTGTCTCGCGTGGGGGCTTTCTCCAACGGCACTTCACACAGCTATTCTCGCAACAACTCTTGGAACTTCAACAGTAACATCGAGTGGCAGCCCGATACGCTAACGAGAATACAGGTGCGCCCAAGCCTCAGCACTTCCAGCAGCGACTCTCGTTCGCAGAGTGCCAACGTGGCTTTCAGCCATGACCCTTATACCACCGCAAACCCTTACACCGGTGCTTTGGTATCAGACCCGCTTGACGCTACAACGATGTCGGAACTCAACGATGCTCTGTACCAATACTCGCAGGAGCAGCAGGCAGTGGACCCACAGGCGGTGCTGGACTCTATTCTCGTGAACCGCCGTACGAACAGTTCACTGTCATACAGCACCAACACAAACTTCAACATTCACGCTACGCTCTCACGCCGACTGTCAAACACGGGACGTAACATAACCGTGCAGGGACGCTACTCCTACGGCAAATCCGATAGCGAAAACCTCTCCACACAATTCGTGACGCTCTTCCGTCCGAGCACGGAGGACTCACTCTATTACCGCAACCGCTACAATGTGACGCCTAACAAGAACTGGAGCTACCAGCTCTCTGCCGTATACAGCGAGCCGATAGCACGCGCCACCTTCCTGCAGCTGCGATACCAGTACCGCTTCCAGAACAGCAGGAGCGACCGACAGACGCACGACTTCAGCCAGTTTGCTGACTTCGGAGCAGGACTGACACCCGTATATCGCGACTTCAGTTCATACCTCAACCCGTTCGTCAATGCGGAGAACCCACTCTCCTCATATCTCGACACTGACCAGAGCCGCTTCTCAGAATACGACAACTACATTCACGAAGTGGAGCTGAGCCTGCGCCGCACCACTGACCACTACAACCTCAACGTGGGTGCGATGGTGCAGCCACAGACTTCGGAACTGCACTACAAGCATCTCGGACTGGACACGATAACAAGCAGAAAGGTGAGCAACTTCACCCCGACGTTCGATTTCCGCTATCGTTTCAACAAGCAGAAGAGCCTGCGCATGAACTATCGCGGCTCCACCTCGCAGCCATCCATGACCGACCTCATGCCGATAACGGATAATACAGACCCGCTGAACATATCAAAGGGTAATCCGGACCTGAAGCCGTCATTCACCAACCGCTTCTTCCTTCAGTATAACAACTACATACAGAAGAGGCAGAACGCAATCATGGCGTTCATAGACTATCAGAACACGAGAAATAGTGTATCAACCATGGTGCGCTATGACCCATCCACAGGCGGACGCATCACGCAGCCTATGAACATCAACGGCAACTGGAGCACAAGCGGTGCGTTCATGTACAGCACGGCACTCGACACCACCGGCGTATGGAACATGAACTCCTTCCTTAATGCCAGCTACAACAACCGTGCTAGCTACATCAACCTTGACAGAACGGAGACCCCTGACAAGAACTACACTCGCACCACAGCTCTCTCCGAGCGTCTCGGCTTCAGTTACAGAAAGGAATGGTTCGAAGTAGAACTGAACGGCAAAGTGACATACAGCATTTCTCGCAACAAGCTCCAGCCTAACACGAACCTTGACACATGGGACTATAACTACGGTACAGACATCACTGTCAACACTCCATGGAACATGAGTTTCTCTACCGGTGCACACATGCAGTCACGCCGTGGCTACAGCGATGCTTCGATGAATACCAATGAGTTCGTATGGAACGCACAAATTTCGCAGAGTCTGCTCAAGGGCAAGCCGCTCATCCTCTCGCTGCAGTTCTATGACATACTACAGCAGAAGAGCTCCTTCTCACGCACCATCTCTGCCACCAGACGTTCTGACGTATACTACAACTCCATCAACAGTTACGCCATGTTCCACGTAATCTATCGCTTCAACTCCTTCGGAGGCAAGGCCGGCAGAAGCCAGCGCAGAGACGGTGAAGGACCAGGCAAAGGAGGCGACCGCCGCATGGGTCCTCCTCCAGGCGGTGGCGGCTTCGGAGGACCTCGCGGAGGTTTCGGCGGAAGATTCTAAGCAGGTTTATTACATATATATATATCGCAAAAAGCGGGCGTATGCACAGAAGCATACGTCCGCCTTATTATTACCCGATTATTAATCAATTTGTTAGTTCAACGCCATGATGTAAGAACGAGCAATCACTTCCTCCAAACTTTTTCCATTAATACGAAGATTGTCCCATATGTCGTGCTCGTCATCAAAAGAAGCTATCACAATACCATCGTCATGAGTATTGACTTTACACTGCCAACCGATGTACTTTTTCGTTCTGTCACGCGGAAGAATCTTACATTCTATGGGATATTGTTCTGTGTGGATTCCATAGAATGTATCATCATCGACATAATAGAACCCAAGATTTAATCCCACCTCTACAACCTCAAAGTCGAATATTTTTTTTGAGACAAGGGAGCCTGCTTCTCTTTTCTCATTCATTGACCATCCCAAGTCGTCTTCATATATATGTTCTCCTGGTCCATAGAAGTCCTTTACTACTATCTTCCTGTTTTTCTCAATTTCTCTATCTGCCATACTATTTGTGATTCGCTCTATTAAAACGTGAATTCAACAAACAAGTGCAAAATTACTTAGTGTTCACTGAATTATTACCATGAAATACATCCAGGCTTCGCTTATCGATGCCCCCCCTATTCAACATCTGCCGCCTTGGCAGCATATTCCGATGGCTGCATGCCAAACTCCTTCTTGAAACAAATAGAGAAATACTTCGGGTCATTGAAGCCTACGCGATAAGCAAGCTCGGAAATCCTGATACCACTGTTTGCGTCAAGAATCTGGCACGCTGCCTTCAGCCTTATGCTGCGCACAAAAGCTGTCGCACTCTGCCCTGTCACAGACTTCAACTTCTTGTGTAACACCGTACGGCTCGTAGCCATCTCTTCAACAAACTGCGTCACGCTGAAATCCGCATCATCAAGATGCTTGTTAACACAGGCTACAGCCTTTTCAAGAAACTGTTCGTCCTCATTCGTGATATTGGTGAATATCTGGAGTTTCATCTGATGTACCTCGTCTGTCTTCCCCTCCTGCACAAGAGTCTTGTTCCTTTGCATCATCCTTCTGCGGATTTCCCACCATATTCCATAGCCAAGGAGCAGGAAGAGTAGTACGTAGACCACACAAGCCTGCCACGTGGCATAAAACGGAGGTAGCACCTCCACCGTCATGACAAGCGGCCTGCCCCACGTCCCACTTTCGTCCGTAGCTCTTATTACAAGCACATAACTCCCCGATGGCAGGTGCGAATAACTGGCTTTTCTGCTGCTGGCGGCCACATGATGCCATGCATCATCATAGCCTTTCAACATATAAGAATACTTCGTCTTGCTTTGCTGACGGTAATCGAGCGAGGCGAAACATACGGCAAAGCTTGTATAACCTGAAGGTATGACCAAATGGCTTGTGAAGCCTGCGGTCAGCTGGCTTATGGATTTGCGTTCGTCTGGTGCCACGTCTTCCAGTGACTGACCGTCAACGAGAATGTCCGTGACACGCAGCAACACATCCGAATGACCGCCAGTGGCGGTCTGCGGATTAAATGCCACTACGCCATTGCTACTGCCGAAATACAACAAGCCTCCCTCATTACACGAGGCGCTCTGAATGAAGAAATTGTCCGGCAGACCGTCAGCCACTGTGAATATCCTTGCATACCCTTTACCGTTCGCTGTCACTTTAAGGCAGGCAAGCCCCTGGTTTGTACCAAGCCACAGGTTTCCCTGGCTGTCTTCCTCTATACTTGCCACCATGTCGCCAGGCAGGTTATACTGTAGATGCACTGACTGGAAAGTATCATGCTGCGGGTCATAAAGGCACAGGCCGCTACCCTCTGTTCCTATCCACAGACGTCCGTTGCCAGATATGAAGAGGCAAAGAGGAGTGCCGGCTGGTAGCGTGCCAGCAGACGCACTATAACTCTTGTAACGCATCGCACGAGGATTATCCATGTCACCCGTAACATGCACGATGCCATCATTGCCGACAGCGAGCCACAAGGAGCCGTCATTGTCACTCGTTATGGCAGTTATCTCCTTTCCTGTCAAACGGGAGGCACCATGCACTTTGGAGAATATCGCCTCGCGACCATCTGTATAGCGTACGCCTAGTCCACAATAAGAACCTACCCACCAGTTGCCCTTGGTGTCTTCATGTACGCAGTAAACAAGATCATGAGGTATGAAATTACAATTTGAAACATTGTACTGTTTCTCTACCTTTCCTTTCTTACAAACAAGTATGCCCCCGTCATGAACAGCCATAAGCACCCTGTCTGTTTTATTACTGTAAGAAATACTGTACGGACGGGACTTGGGTATCATTACTGTGCTACCACTTTCACCAATATACTCTACTCCGTAACCACGACCTATATATATTTCCTTGCCAGACTTGCATGCGCCATCTTTTACATATAATGTAGAAACCAGATCTCCATGTTTCCCTGTTTTATCCTTCGGCCATATCACCGCAAAGGGACACTGACGGGTGTCTGCCTGAAATACGCCAGCACCCTTTGTGCTGACCCACATCATGCCACTTCTGTCGCGCAGCACCGCGCTGACCTCATTGACTGGCAGGTAATGGGACATGCTTGTAGCTGAATAATCAGTGAAGACCCCCTCAGCGGAAAAAGGCATCACGGCAAGCCCGGAACGCGTCCCTACCCATAAAGTGCGGGTATGCAGGTCTTCATTTATAGAATAGATGTAATCTGACGGCAATGACGTCAACACACCGAGCTGCGAGCGATAAGTCTTTTCCACACTGACAGTCCGTCGGTCTGCCGAGAAGCGGACCTTGTGTATACCACCGCCACTTGTCCCGACCCACATCGTGCCATGGGAATCCTGGAATAAAGCCATAATGGAATTGGTGGAATCCAAGGGAGGGTAATGTATGAAACGGTTTTCACGAACATTATACCGATACAATCCGTCCTTCCATGTTCCGATGAGCAGGTCCCCGTTTTCTTCTATCAACGACTGTATGTTCACATCACATGGTACATCGCCATTGCTATTGCCAGCAGTCATACGAACGAGCCTGTCATTAGCGACATCATAGTATGCCATACCACTGATGTAGCCTAAGTACACCTTGTTGTGCTTTGTCACGCAGATTTCATTAAGCCTTTGGCGGGTTGTCCCTCCAAGCGTGAGTCTGCGCATCCTGCCGCTGTGCATATCAAGCATGCACAGGCCGGCATGCGTTCCTATCCACAACCGATGGGAACCATCTTCCGCTACGCAAAGAACATTATTGTTCGGCAATAATCCTGGAGTGCGGATGTTAGACTTGTACGTACGTATGCCATACCCGTCATAGCGATACAAGCCATAAAACGTAGGTATCCACATGAATCCTTCATGATCCTGGTATATGCCGTGCACCATGCTGTTCGGTAGTCCGTCAGACGTAGAAAACTGCTTGAACTTTATATCAACAACACTACCTGCACACAATGGCATAGCCAATGCGAAAAGAAATAGTACAGACAGTTTCCTGAAAAGTACGCTAAATGATTTTGATAATGACATTGATTGTTGTTTTCTATATTGTTACAGGGTGCTGAACCCGCTATTAACGTTTCTGTCCTCCAAAGTTACTACTTTATCACTACATACACAAGTTTCAATCCCCCTTTTGTCGTTTAATTATGTTCTAAAAAGGTTGAAAAAACATCTTCAAACCTCTTTGTGATACCAGAAAACCGTATTTCAATATAGACTGACTATTTTTGCAACCAAATACAAAATACATCAATAACAACAATAGCTACTATGAGATTACTATCATTATTTTTACTGACACTGCTTTTCGCAGGTGGCGCAAACGCAGAGGAAACCATGCAAAAGACTGACGACTTCGCATGGTTTGACGGTGTACATGCCATTACAACAAACATCACAGCAAAGGTATCACCCGTTGTAAAAGTAGCAATGGGGATGTTCTGCGAAGATATCGAGCAGGTCACCTGCATGAAGCCTGTAGCATGCACGGCAGAGCAGTCTACAGTGCGTATCGTCCAACTTGACAAAGACGCCTCCGGATGCAAGTGGCTGAAGAAATGCGGAGTCCCTGTTGACAGCATCAAAGCCAGAAAAGACGCTTTCTACATAACCGTCACGAACTACAACGGGAAACAACAGCTTACAGTGGCAGGAGCCGACGGCAGAGGTACGGCATACGGCATACTGGAACTTTCCCGACTGGCAGGGGTGTCGCCATGGGTGTGGTGGGGCGATGTAGTGCCAGCCCGAAAGAAGAAGCTTACCGTAGGCAGGAACTACCGCACATTCCAGAGTCCTTCTGTAGAATACCGTGGCATCTTCCTCAATGACGAGGACTGGAGCCTGCAACCTTGGAGCTGGAAGACATTCGAGCCGTCGCAAGGCAGAGGGCGCATAGGAGCAAAGACATACAAGGAGATATTCAAGTTGCTCCTGCGACTGCGCGCCAATGCTATATGGCCAGGCATGCACGGTATCACAACGCCTTTCTATCTCGTTCCTGGAGCGAAAGAAGCTGCTGACAGTTGCGGCATAGTGATAGGCACGTCACACTGCGAACCGATGATGCGCAATAATGTAGGAGAATGGAATACCAGCATACGGGGTTCATATAACTACATTACAAACCGACAGTCCGTGCAACAATACTGGCAGGAGAGACTGAGGGAAGTCAACAAATATGAAAACTTCTACACCATAGGCATGCGCGGCATTCACGACGGTTCGATGGAAGGGGTGAAGACAATGAAGGAAAAAACAGAAGCGCTGCAACAGGTGATTGATGACCAACGGAAGATGCTCGCGAAATATATAGACAAGGACGTGACCAGAATCCCGCAACAGTTCGTTCCATACAAGGAGGTGCTACAGATTATGGAGAACGGACTGAAGATTCCTGAGGACGTAACACTCGTATGGTGCGACGACAACTACGGCTACATGACCAGACTCAGCGACAGCCTCCAGCAACAGCGGAGCGGCGGAGCTGGAGTTTACTACCACCTCAGTTATTGGGGCAGACCCCACGACTATATGTGGCTGTGCACAACGCAACCTGGACTGGTATACAACGAGATGAGACAGGCATACGATTCTGGGGCAAGAAAACTGTGGATAGTAAACGTTCACGACATGAAACCCGCTGCCTACGACCTGGAACTGTTCCTTGACATGGCATGGAACATAGACTGCGTGGCACCCACCTCAATGGAAAAGCATCTTTGCGACTGGCTTTGCCGTGACTTCGGACAGAATGCGGGCAAGATACTCCTGCCTGCCATGAAGGAATTCTACAGACTATGCGGCATAAGGAAACCAGAGTTCATGGGATGGAACCAAGTGGAACTCGACAAGAAGAAATATTGGCACGGATGGTCGCCTGTAACAGATACGGAGTTCAGCCAGACTGAATTCGGCAATGAACTGCAACGTTATCTTGACGATTACGAATCCGTCAAGAGCATCGTGGACCAAGCGGAGAAAATGGTGCCAAGAGAAAGACTGGATGCATTCTTTGCACAAATAAAGTATCCCGTTTATAGTGCTGCCGCCATGAGCAGGAAGATGCTGGAAGCTCAAAAGGCAAGAAACATTGCTCCAGGAACATGTGACAGCAATCTGCATACAAGAAACCTGAGCGTGATGACCGCTTGTGCAAAGAGCGTAAAGGCATATAAGGACATACAAGCCCTTACAGACTATTACAACAATGAAATGGCAGACGGGAAATGGAAGAACTCCATGTGTATGAACCCACGTGACCTCTTCGTGTTTTATCCACCGACACTTCCTGTCTGGCCTACAGACAAAGAAACCGACAGCCTTTCAAAACTACCTGACAACAAGGCACTGCCTATAGAACGGATAAAAGACAGCACATTTGTCGCTTGCAACGCCTGCGACTATGCTGTAGCTACACCTGGCACTGAAAACATACAGATGTTAGGTCACAGCATGAACTCCGTAGCACTGCCCAAGGGGGGAAGCGTAACATACAGATTCACCACATTAAAAGAGGGGGAAGCCGTATTACGCATGGCTCTCATTCCTACACAACCCAATGACAAGGGAGACCTGCGCTTCGCAGTCAGCATAGACGGAGGGGAAGAGAAGGTGTTCTCTCTGAAAGAGAAGTTCAGGTCTGAAACATGGAAGGAAAACGTATTACGCGGACAGGCAATAAAAGATATGGTTCATACGTTTTCTAAAGGAGCACACACACTGTCCATAACCGCTCTTGACAATCATATCGTACTTGACCAATGGATGGTGGACTTCCATATGAACCGCAAATTCTATGTTATACCTGCAATACACAAGTAAGCACATGACCAATAAACATACAACAAACATGATAAAGATGTTTTTACTACTACTGACACTTTTTGCCTCAATCACCACACAAGCAGAAGTGCACGATGCCTTCAAAGGCTATTACCCCATTACAGACAAGGCTTATATAAAGAGCCTCAACAGCGTATGGGACATAAAAGTAGTCAAAGGCATCGGACAAGACACCAATGTGCCAGACATAGACTCCTCCTGGTCTAAAATACCAGTTCCCGGATGCTGGGAACAATATGGATTGTGTGAAGCGAAATATTCGTTTCCTGATTCTCTGACAGGATATTACCGGACAGAGTTCACCATACCAAAGGAATGGAAGGGAAAAAGAATAGTTATCAGACTGGATGGAGTATTGCGCGGATACGACCTGTGGATAAACGGTCAGAAGGCAGGCTCATGGGAACAGGCATACAACACATGCCTGTTCGACATTACACCGATGTTGACGAAACAGGCTTTCAAAGGCGGGAAGCAACATCTGGCAATGAGAGTTTACTCAAGGTTCACCGGCTTTGAATTTGACTGCTTTGACGACTGGGCACCAATGGGCATATTCCGAGATGTCACTATCTTCGCTGCACCTAAGACTCACCTGTCTGACCTCACCGTCACCACTACACCTAATGGTGAAGTAAAGGTAAGGACTGAGATAGAGAATGCAGACAAGCACACTGGCATAAAAGCGAGAATAGTGGACAATGACGGCATGGAGACATTGCTGACAAATACGGGAGACGGCACGCTCACTGCAAACATAGCCAACCCCAAGCCATGGACCGCGGAAACACCTTATTTATACAAGCTGTATGTTGATATTACACAGAAGGGGAAAGTAATCCAGAGTTTTGAACAGAAGATAGGATTAAGACAACTGTCAGTAAGGAACGGTAACATCCTGGAACTTAACGGCAGACCGATAAAAATGCGTGGTGTGACATGCCATGCCACCGATCCGCAAAGAGTAAAGGTGATAAGTGATTCCCTGACCTTGAAAGACATGAAGATGATGAAAGAGGCTTCAGTGAACTACATACGCACTTCACACTATCCGCGCGAACCAAGGTTCTACGAACTGGCTGACTCCATGGGCTTTTACATTGTAAACGAGGTTCCGTTCGGGTCAAGAGGCGAAAAGAATCTGAGCAAGCCTTCATACTATGACATTCTGAGGACAAGAGCCAAGGCTACCATAGAGCGCGACAAGAACCACGCCTCCGTTATAATATGGAGTCTCGGCAACGAGAATCCATTACCCAAGAGCTGCCAGAACTTGGGAGAGTATGCAAAGAGCATAGACCCGTCAAGAATGATATGCTATCCGCAGAAAGGCAGTTACTTCCGCAGCGTGGGATTCGAAAAATTCCCCACAGTGGCAGATATCTACGCCCCGCACTACCCTACTACGAACGTGCTGCGCAGCTACTTCACCAAGACAGACCGCCCGTTGATTTTCACCGAATACTGCCACACACTCGGTATCTCTTTTGAAGACCACGACAGGCAATGGGATATAATAGAACGTACACCTGGTATTGCCGGTGGCTCCGTATGGGAATGGGTAGACCAGGGCATGCCTTTCAAGGAAAAACTGACGGACAGATATGGTTATCAGGAAAAGGTGTTCACATCAGAGAACGGTGGCTTTGAAATGCACGGCAACCAAGGAACAGACGGACTGCTCTATGCTGACCGCACTCCTCTGCCTAACTATTATGAGTTACAGCACAACTATGCTTTGGCCGCCGCTACTGACACTTTGTTCAACGGAACACTGCACATACGCAACAGATATGACTTCATCAACCTTCAGGGCAATGTAGACTTCTACTGGACATTAACCGCAGACAACGACACTCTGGCAACAGGCTCCCTATCACCAGACTGTCCGCCAAGATCTGAAACAACATGCAGAATTGGCATCCCGCAAATGGCAGACAATGCCTTGGGCATACTGCATGTCACGGTGAAGAACAGAGATGGCTATGAAATGCTCAGACAGGCTATAAAGGTTGCAAACCACGAGGTGCCACATATAGGTTTCGACTATAATGCGGCTGACAAAAACAAAACAGTTTTGCAGAACTACATACAGCAAGGCCCGATGGTAAGAGCTGGACGCAAGCCCACGATGTGCGAAATGCTGAAAGTGGCCAAGGACAGAATAGAGAAATACCTGCAACCGCTTGACAATAAATATGTGAAAGCCACCATAGAGCAGAATGGCTGCACCACAAACTTTACTCTGACTCCTGACACCGCAAGACACTTCCTCTCGGAACTGGGCATCGCCTACCTGCTGTCGCCACGCTTTGACAGGGTACAATGGATTGGATACGGACCATTCGCTGCATATCCAGGACGCAGACAAGCTGACAGATTCGGATGCTGGGGATTGCACAAGGACGACCTTTACTTTGAAGGCAACAGGATAGGATGCAAGGCAGTATGGGTGTCTGACAGTGATGGAAACGGAATACTGTTTGAATGTAATGACTGTAACGTAAACTTTGAACAGACAGACCGTGGCATCGTCATAAGTTTCAATGCCGCAGTAAGCGGTCAAGGACCTAAGTTTGCCACCACTGCATTCGGTGTATGGTCAGACCAGACTGGTACTAAAAAGGGCAGCTTCAGCATGTATCCTACGCAAAAGGACAATATGCCCAAGTTGTTCTCTCACCCGAAAGACATACAAAAACCCTTCAAGCCTTTCCTCATGCAGTA
>SAMEA104315434__coassemble_233_pt1 | contig 35132 bp, 28 predicted proteins | sample SAMEA104315434__metabat2_high_PE_014 | metagenome-assembled genome bin SAMEA104315434 (sample SAMEA104315434) | gut metagenome | biome: Monkey gut; feature: monkey-associated habitat; material: faeces | place: China | collected 2013
AAGCGAGTGACAGCGATAATGCCGACAGAAGCATTTGTTGGCGACCCAGTACCTGTCGAGCGAGAAATGAATGACGCAGAACTGAGAGAAGCAAGGGAGAAAGAGCGAAAACGGAAGGAAAAGGAGTTGCAGATGTTGGAAGCCGAAAAAGAGGCGAAGTCGCTGATACCATTGAACATAGACTATGAGATACGCATCTTTGATCGGCGAAACATCAACGAAGACTGCTCAAGCATCTGGTATATGATGACAGACGAGGAGAAGAACATCAGGGAATTGACAGAGAAAGACGCATACAAAGAAGCCGCATTGCTGTTTTTGCAACTGACAAAATCCATGTGCAGACATTTTATACAGGATAGACACTGGGAGTATTTTGACGATTTGTACAGTCCAGAGTATGCCATAGAAGATATGGTGAAACTGTTTGGGAGGTTGAAGAAAGAACGGAAACTGCCCCAAGAAGTGGACAAGTATCTGCATGAGGCATGGAAGGAGATTGCGGCAACGGAGTGCTGCACAGGCTATGGACTGCCAAGACGCGAGTTGCCGTTTTAGGAAGACTGTTGTGGGAGTAATCCTTACTTAGCCTTTTTTAGGGATACTAAGCCGTGGGTGATGCAAAGGTGGAATAAGCGACAAAAACAGATAAGGACAAAGACAAGGAAAGTAATAAAGACAAAGGCGGATACGCAGATATTGATAACTGCGTGTCCGCCTTTTGTCGTGCTTATGGCTTCTGTAAATTTATGTGAACTAATGCCTCTGAATATGGGCAGCGTGACGTACAGGGGGTTAGTACTTGATTGTTACCGCCTTGTTTTTGTAAGTGTATGTCATAGTGGCACTGCCGTAGTTCATGGTGCCAGCCACGTCAAGTGGGGAGGCATACATACTAAAGGAACTGATACTGCCGCCGGTGACAGTCATGTCCCCCTGAGTCTTGATTCCTTTTGGTGAGGCGAGAACTTTCGGACCAAGTGTCACGACATTGAGGTTGCCTCCACTGACGAGTATGTTGCCAGTGCTGTTGACGCCCTTGCCACCATCACCTTTGCTGAGTAGGGCTATGTCGCCACCCTTGAGTATGAACGCCATATCTGTCTTTATACCTGCGCATGAGGTGGTGTCGGGAATGCTTGCATCAATAATAGGAGCGCCAGTGTTGACCACCACGAGTCTGCCTCCGCTGACAATGACGGAGTCTTCGCAGTTGATGCCCTTGCCGCCGTCTGCATTCGCCTCTATGTTGACAATGCCACCGTTGATGTATATGCCGTCTTTTGCCTTGATGCCAGAACCAGACGTGCCGTTGTGTTTCGCCACATTTATATATATGTCCGTTCCCTTGCGGATGCGTACGTAGTCATCGCTCGCTATGCCGTGCTTGTTATTGCCGTAGACATCGAGACTGCCACTGCCGCTGAACACTAACTGACCCTCGCTGAAGAATGCTCCCTTGGACTGTATGCCGTTTGTCTCCACGGCATAGCCCGTACCGTCAGTGAGCGTGTTGGTCGTGCCATCGTCCAGTACTACGTAGCAGGTCTTCTTACCTTGATTGTTGATGGCAGGTCCAGATGGGTTGGTAATGGATACGCCGTTCATCTCAATGACATACTTGTTGTCGGAGAATACCTGTAGGCTGCCATCGGTGGTCTGTCCACTTAGGACGAGTTTCAATCCTTTCTTTGCGCATACCACCTTGACATGCGCTCCATTTCTCGTAATTCTGACGGCAGAGTTGCTGCCACTTGTCGTTACGTCGTTGTCAGAGAACGACAGTCCTATGGTGGTGGATGTGGTAATATTCTCTACCATGTCGTCTGCTGTAACGTCTGTTTCTTCTTCATCGTTAGTGAGTGGCGACCTATCGATAGTGATGTCTGGGTATGTCGGTGTATCGTCGCCGCCTTGCTGATGTTCGAGGTTGTAGATATAGTCGCAGAGGTCGGTGTCGTCTGACTTGCAGGCATTGAGGGTGAGGCACGCTAGTGCTAATGACAGTATTCTGATGCTTTTGATATGTTTCATTTTGCTCGTGCTGTTTCGTTAGAATTTATATGTGTATCCTGCACCGATATAGTGGCAGTTCGGTTCGTTGTCGCTTTCCTTGTCGTTGGTGAACTGGCAGCGGTAGAATATGTCGAACGTATGATGCTTGGTCAGTTTGATGTCGGTGCCTACGGTCAGTCTTACCTTCTCTAATGCCATGGCATTGAACAGCTCCGCATTGGCGTATGGCTTGAATGTAGCCTTCTTCCTGTCATACTCCACTTGTAGCCTTGAACGCAGCAGGTGCTTGTCCTTGCTGCCTACGGTGGTCTCCTCCCATTGGAGGTTGTCAAAGTCGTATCGCTCTGTGGTTTTGGCTGGGCGTGAGGTGTACTGCCAACGCTCGCGCAGCGAAATGCCTATGTTGCCAAACTTCATGCTGCCTGTGAGTGATGCGTTGAAGCGATGTGCCACAGACCAGTAGCCTGGACGCCAGTTGTTATATGAAAGGAAGGTGCCATCGGCAGCGGTGTGGGTGGTCAGCTTCTCCTGACGGTTGTAATACAGCAGTGAGTAGCCGGCATCGGCTTTCAGCCACTTTGTGAGCTTGTATGACGCTCCTACGTCTGCTCCCCATCGGTCAACGGTCTTGAAATCGTTGCGAGTGCGGAAGTCTGCACTGAGGTCCACCTCCAGTTTCTTATTGATTTTTTTCTCCACTCCGGCACTGAGCCACAGCCCGGCATCGTCATTCTCTGCGTATGCTCCTGTTGCAGCAAGAAGGATAGCTGCTGTTAGTATTGTTTTTTTCATAGTCGTGTAGCGTTTTTTATTTGTCAACGGTGGTCCATTCCTCCCTTGAAATCTTAAGCTGGTTGTTGACGTTGTTCACTTCATTGTTCTCTGCGAGATAGTAAATCTTTATCATCGCCATGTCTCTGAGGAAGTCTATGCCGCCCACTTCCACCTTCTCTATCTTTAGTCCTGTGCGCTCTTCAAGGTCAGCTATCAATTCTGTGCGTTTGTCTGGTTTTATCAAGGCTATACGGTCATATTGTATGAGTTTCGTATTGACGTGTTTCAGCAGCAGGTAGCTCTCGAAGAACCATGTGGCACCGATGAATGCGAGATTGGTGCATACCAATTCAATATATCCAATGGTGGTGGCGAGGGCGTTGATGACCGACAGGGATATAATGGAGAACAGGTATGTCATCTCTCTTACTGGCATGGACTCGGTTCTGTATCGTATGATACCGAAGATGGCAAAGAGACCCAGAGCAAAGCCAATCTTCAGTTTTACTCCTCCTAACAAGAATATGAGGAAGAAGATACTGATGCTGATAAGCATGAACGTGAAATAATAGTCTCTGCGGTGACTTTTGGGGTAGTAGAGGCAGTGGATCATAATCCACACCACGATGGTGTTAAAGGCGAACCGCAATGCCATGTTAAGGAAATCCGTTACCTCTATAAGCGGAGTGCCGAGCATCTCCATGTCTTCTAATTCTTCCATATTGTTTAGTTTTGGGTTTACAAAGGTTTTAATAGAATGCTGTTTCCGCATCCTTGTGATTTTTTTTTTCTATCTCCCTGTTCTTGACTTTTACCTACCCAGCTGCACCACTTTGTCTATTGCTCTTAGTCTTGACTTGAACTTGTTCGTAGGCAGCGAACTGTTTGTCATGGCTGAGCCGAGACAGTATTTGCTGAACTTGTGTGGCTTGATGCGTAGCTCGTTGAGCATGGTGGTGATAGGGGAGAATTCCAGTCCGTCACGTTTGAGTTCTATAATGGCAACATCATCGAAGGCGTATGCTCGTCCTGTGCTCTGATTGGTGAACTGCAAGTCAGTATCTATTGTCAAGCGTTCCGTCTTGCCATTGTTCACAAGAGTTATGCGGTTGAATCTGTTTTCAATAGCAGGTGTGAGTCGCTCAGGAGCATACTTCAAGTGCTGTTGCAGGAAATGGAAATATATAGCTTTCTCGTCACTTCCGCAGTCAAAACCATCACAATTGGGGGCAGATGGTGTAAAGCTCTGCATGGACACCCGCTTCTTCTTTGTTCTGCCGTGGTTATCCTTGGTCTTCACCTCAAGGAAATTGAGACCGGAGTTGACATAAGACCTTATTCGAACCTTCTGTCTGCCGGCATGACCATGGGAGTGTTCACAATACATGTCAAAATTCTCCGTATCGAAATACATGGTGTAATAGGGTATGTTGCGTGTCGCATCCACCTCCTGTATTCGATATTCTGCCTGTGCCATAACAAGCAGATCCTCCAGACGTTCCATTGTCGTGACGAATTTAGTGTCCGTCCGGTTCATCAGTCTGATGCCGCTCATCTCGTCCAATGTAATGGGAGCGAAATTATTCAGTATTTCATCCATAGGGAAAGGGAATGTGGTTGTTCAGGTTATGTGTAGATATCAAAGAATGTTACAAAGTTATTACATTTTTTTTGATTATCCACATTTATTCATTTCTTTTTTCTGGATTTTAACAAATCACTTGTCTTGTGAAGTCTTTCGTTCACTCTGCAAAGTTATGTAGTTGTCTGCTATCCTTCAATTTTTTTTCAATGAAACAATCAGATTTCTCAATGAGTGCGGAGAATAGGATAGGAAGATGATAATATGATTATAAAGGAGAATATGTATGTTTTGTATTGAAAATGGTTGATATATGTCAATTAAGATGGTGATAGAATAAAAAAATAGCAATAAAGTTTTGCGGAAACATAAAAAGTTCGTACCTTTGCACTCGCAAAAACGAAATAACATCGCGGAGTGGAGCAGTTGGTAGCTCGCCAGGCTCATAACCTGGAGGTCGTTCGTTCGAGTCGAGCCTCCGCAACCAAGACAACCGAATATCTTTTTAAGATGTTCGGTTTTTTTTTATGGTTTTAGGTTGTTGGTTATGTGTTTTAGGTTGTTGGTCCGCTATACGTTTGACGAACAGCTAATCCGTAAGCCTTAGTCGGTAAGCTCTAATCCGAAAGACCTAAAACCCACAACCTAAAACCCACAACCATTTATAATATTAATGCTTTGTAAAGCTCTCGCCCTGCATCGGTCAGCAGCATTTTGTCGTAATAGTGCTGTGCCTGGTTGCGACCGTAGTAGCCCTCTTGTATGTTGACGATGAGGTCTGCCTCAAAGAGAGGCTCGAAATGTAACTCTGTGGCAGAATGGTGCTGATGGTGTGAGCCTACCACTTTAGCGAGCCATTGTTTCTCATTAGCGGTGAGCGCATTCTGCACAATGTCCCATTGCGGGAATGTGGTGGCACCATGTTCGCTCATCCATTCATTGACTATGCGTTCGCCCTCCTGCTGCTGATGTACGGGTAGGGAGTTTCCATAATGGCGTATGGCGTCTGGGCAACCTATGTCATGCAGCCATGCACTGGCTTCGTGCAGGTCGCAGTCATGTAGGGATAGTCCCATGGCTGAGGCTATGAGTCGTGTGTAGCCTGCTACTGCCATGGTATGGGCTATCTGTGTGGCTATGGGTGGATTGGCGGTGTAGTACTTTACTACACGCTGTGCTATGATGTCTTTGTACATTTTTGCTGGTGTTTGGTTGTTGGTTGTAGGTTGTTGGGTCTTGGGGTGTTGGTTATGGGTTTTAGGTTGTTGGTTGTGGGGCTGTCCCCTCTAACGAATCATCAATCCGAAAGACCCACAACCCATAACCAATAACCTAAAACCCACAACCAGCCTATCCTTCTATTTCTGAGAGCTCCAGCCATCGCATTTCTTTCTCGTCCAGCTCGTCACTGAGGGTAGGGAGGCGCTTGCTTAGCTCCGTTATTCTCTCTACGTTGATGGCTCCTGAGCTCAGTTCCTGTTCTATCATTCCTTTTTCCTTGGTAAGGGCTTCTATATCCTTCTCCAGTTGCTGGAATTCCATGCGCTCCTTGTAAGTCATTCTGCGGCGTGTGTCGTTGCGATATGCTGCCGCCTTGCTCTTGCCAGGAGTGGAGGCTTGTTTCTGCTGCGTCTTGCGCTCAGCCTCCTCCTTTGACTGTAACTTGCTCCACTCACGATACTGTGTGTAGTTACCTGGGAAGTCCTTTATCTCTCCTTCGCCTTTGAATACAAGAAGGTGGTCTACCACCTTGTCCATGAAGTAACGGTCGTGGCTCACCACGATTACGCATCCTGGGAAGTCCTGCAGGTATTCTTCAAGAATCTGCAGCGTCTTGATGTCAAGGTCGTTTGTCGGCTCGTCAAGTACGAGGAAGTTCGGGTTCCGCATCAGTACCGTGCACAGGTACAGCTTGCGCTTCTCACCGCCAGAGAGCTTGTGTACGTAGTTGTACTGCTGGTCGGGCGTGAACAGGAAGTGTTGCAGAAACTGTGATGCGCTATAATGTCTGCCACCTCCCAGGTCTATGTATTCCGCAATGTCTCTCACCACGTCGATAACCTTCTGCTGCTCGTTGAACTGCAGTCCCTCTTGTGAGAAGTAGCCGAACTTCACCGTCTCACCGATATCGAACTTGCCAGAGTCAGGTTGTACTAGTCCGAGGAGCAGTTTTATGAAAGTAGACTTGCCCGCACCGTTGTTGCCCACGATGCCCATCTTCTCGTAACGTGCGAAGTTGTAGTAGAAGTCCTTGAGTATCACCTTGCCCTTGCCATCCTTTTCGTCGCGTGGCGGAAAGGCCTTTGAAACGTACTGACACTCGAAAATCTTGGAACCTATATATACATTAGATGACTTCAGACGCACCTGTCTGTCTTCGATTCTCTGCTTCGCTATCTTCTCCAATTCATAGAATGCCTCTTCGCGATAGCGTGCCTTATGGCCGCGTGCCTGTGGTTGGCGGCGCATCCATTCCAGTTCGCGGCGGTAAAGGTTGTTAGCATGCTGTATGTTGGCGATGGTAGCATCAATGCGCTGCTGTCTTTTTTCCAAATAGAAGGAGTAAGAGCCGCGATAGGAGTACATTGTCTTGTTGTCAAGCTCCAGTATTACGGAGCATACGTTGTCAAGGAAGAAACGGTCGTGTGTCACCATCAGCAGACTCTTGTTGCCCCTTTTCAGAAAGCCTTCAAGCCACTCCACCATTTCGAGGTCGAGATGGTTCGTAGGCTCGTCGAGGATAAAGAGGTCGGGGCTTGATATGAGTGTCTGTGCCAGTGCCACGCGCTTCTGCTGTCCACCGCTGAGCTGGCTGACTGGCTGTTCCATATCCATGATGCGTAGCTGCGTCAGAATCTGCTTGGCCTTCAGCTGCACTTCCGGCTCGTTCTCCATGCCGTGGAAGCAAGCTTCAAGCACCGTGGCGCCTTCAGGGAATTGGGGCTCTTGGCGCAGGTAGCCCACTTTGATGTCATTGCGGTAGATAATCTGGCCGGAATCAACTGGCTCGTCGCCTGTTAGCATGGATAGCAGGGTGGATTTGCCTGTGCCGTTTTGCGCGATAAGGCCGACACGTTGTCCTTCTGCTATAGAGAATGATATGTCTTCAAAGAGCACTCGCTCGCCGAAGCGTTTTGATACAGATTGTACGTCGAGTAATGGTGTAGGCATGAAAGGCTATAATATTGATTCTATATAATCCAGCAGTTCGTCTCTGCCGAGGCGTTTCTCAGAACTCGTTATAAAGTGCGGCGGCAGTTCCTCCCATGTGTCGAGCAGTGACTTGAGGTATTTCTCCGCATTCATTCTTGCCTTTACAGGGCCGAGCTTGTCGGCTTTTGTGAAGACGATGGAGAAGGGGACACCGTTTTCCCCGAGCCATTGCATGAACTCAAGGTCTATCTTCTGCGGGTCGTGGCGCACGTCTATCAGCAGGAAAACGTTGACAAGCTGTTCGCGGTTCAGTATATATGAGGAAATCATCTTGTTTATTTCCTCCTGCACTTTCTTCGAGCGTTTGGCGAAGCCATAGCCAGGCAGGTCAACGATATACCATGCGTCATTGATATTGAAGTGATTAATGAGCAGTGTCTTGCCCGGTGTGGCACTGGTCTTTGCCAGTGCCTTGCGTCCTGTGAGCATATTGATAAGGCTTGACTTGCCCACGTTACTCCTTCCTATGAATGCGAACTCTGGTTTTGTGTCATCAGGACACTGTGAGAGTTTTGCGGAGCTTATAGTAAATTCTGCTTTGTTTATATCCATTTTTTGTCTTTGTAATCGTTTGTCGTATGACCATTACTTGTCGTATGCCGTGAGGAAGGCATCCGCTTGCTTGTATCCTAATGCCTTTGCGCGTTTCAGTTCCGCTATTCCCGTAGGCTTGTTGCCTGTGCGGCAAAGGGCGAGTCCTAACAGTCCGTGGCCCTCGGCGTACTGCGGAGCGATGGTGATGGCCTGTTGTGCTACTGTGACGGCATCCTCAGCGCGGTTCATTTTCATCAGTAGCAGTGCCTTTTCTGACAGATACAACAGCTGCTTCGGAGCTACGGAGAGTGCACTGTCGAGCATTTCAAGCTGTTGCGTACGCTCCGCCTTCATGCTCTTGAGGCACTGGTAAGCATAGTAATAAGCCTCGTCATTGCGAGGCTCTGTCTTGTTTGACTCAATGAACTCATCGCATGCCTCCTTGTATTTCGTTTGTGCGAAGAGTATCTGTCCTTTCATCACTCGGTAGAGTGGGAGAGGTTTGATGGCTATGGCTGCGTCAGTCTCCTGCAGAGCCTTGTCGAGATTCCATGCAGCGTATGGAGCATCTGGCATGACCGTCTCCTTGTTAAATATCAGTTTGGCGTAATAGTAATGCGCATTGTCTTTTGATTCGCTCACCTCAATGGCTTTGTTCATTGCGTTTTCAGCGGCAGTAAAGTCCTTGCGGTCAGTCAGCATCGTGGCCTTGTATTCATAGCCATCCTCCTTGTCTGGAAACATGGTGATAAAATCCTCGATGGTAGAGGAGTAGTTGATGCTGTCGTTGCGCTGCGCGGCAATCATAAGTGCGAGGAGAGCCTGATTGTAGTCCTGCGGCAGTGCTATGCGCACGTTGGTGTATCGCAGCGTATTGTCATTGGTTGAAAGTGCGGAAGGCTGTAGCGTCAGTGCATAACGTGCGCTTGCCACATACAGGTCCGTGCGTACGGAACTTGTCTTTATCAGTCCCATAAGGTTTCCCTGTGCATTGAATATCGGGCTGCCTGCCATGGCATCAGTAATCGCTCCGTTCTCTTGCTCGATGATGTAATATGGCATGTCTGTCATGAAAGTCTCCACCTTTGTTATAGGGAGCTTAGTGAACTGTGGCGCTTTCACGTCGTAGTTGATGAACCATGCCTCCGTTCCGGCGGTCTGTTGTCCTTGTTCTATGTCTACAGGTGTGATGCGCGTCTTGGCATCCTTCTTCACTCTTAGTCGTGCTATATCGTATATGTCGCTTGCTCCGTATATGCAGTCCACGTCAAAGCGTCTGCCCTGTCCGTCAATTACGACTGCTTTTGCCGCCCCTTTGAACGGGGTCCATGCTGTCAGTGCAGTGCCGTCCTCACCGCAGAATACGCCATATCCTGTGGCAAGCAGACTGCCGTCGGCCTTGAATGTAGTGAGTTTAAGAATATTCTTTGCAGCCTTCTTCACTCCAGAAGGCTGTGCAGAAATAGCTATAGCCGCTGTTAATATATATAATAATGTGATAAGTCTTTTCATTTTCTTTATAACCACCCTTTATAGTTTCAGTAGAGCCTTGGCGTTAGTGCGTGCCGCCTCCGTGATGTCAGAGCCGCTTAGCATCTGGGCTATCTCGTTGATGCGTTCGTCATTGCTGAGTAATCTCATTACAGAGGTAGTGCCGCTATCGGTCTCGTGTTTCTCTACTCTGTAGTGTGTGGTGCCAGCCGCGGCTATCTGTGGCAGATGCGTGATGCTGATGACCTGCCTGTTGGCGTTGCCCATCTGCAGCATTATGTCGGCCATCTTCTCTGCCACGCGTCCACTGACGCCAGTATCTATCTCGTCAAAGATTATTGTTGGCAGCTTCACCGCTCCGCTTATCAGTGCTTTCAGCGACAGCATCAGTCGTGCTATCTCGCCACCCGATGCAACTTGTGCGATAGGTCGCAGTGCCATACCTTTGTTGGCGGAGAAGAGGAACGCCACGCGGTCCTGTCCCTTAGGCGTCAGTTCGTCCTTCGTTATCTCGATGGAGAACTGCGTGCTTGGCATTCCAAGGGCAGCGAGACTACTGCATACGGCTTTCTCCACCTTTGTCACTGCTTTCTTGCGTGCTTCGGTAAGCCTCTCGGCTTTCTCGTTAGCCTCGCTAAGGAGTCTTTCAACAAGTACCTCCTGCTCAGCTAATGAACTGTCGCTGTTGTCTATGCTGTCGATAGCCTCTTGAAGGTGCTGCTGTTCTTCTAGTAGTTCCTCCACCGATTCCTTGCGAAATTTGCGCTGCAGGGAGTAAATGGTGTCCAACCGACTGTTGACAACCTCCAGACGTTCGGGGTCGAAATCTATAGCATCTGCCGCATTCTCCGTCTCCAGTGCTATGTCTTTCAGTTCGATGTAGGCGGACTCTATACGCTCGGCAAGTTCTTTCATCGGGGGGTATATCCTCATGGCGGCAGAGAGTTTCTGGTCTGCCTGGCGCAGGGTGTCGAGTGTTCCGCCTTCCTCGCCATTCAGCAGTGCGTTGGCTTCGAACAGCAGAGTCTTTATATCCTCGGTATGTGTGGCGGCTTCCTGCTCCTGTTCCAGTTGTTCCTGTTCGCCTGCCTTTAGCTCTGCGGTGCAGAGCTCGTTGAGCTGAAAGCGCATAAACTCTTCGTTCTCACGCGTTTGTGCTATCAGGTCTTTTTGTTTCTTTAACTCTAGTCGGGCCTCGTGCAGCTTGTTATACGCCTTTGCGTAAGCCTCTCTCTGTCTGCTGTCGGCAGCGATAATATCGAGCACGCTGAGCTGGAAATCCTCTTTTTGCAGGAGTAGGTTCTGATGTTGCGAGTGTACGTCCACCAGCATCTCGCCCAGTTCGCGCATCACCTGCAGTGGGATAGGTGTGTCATTGATGAATGCCCGGCTCTTGCCTGTAGCGGTCAGTTCGCGTCTGATGATGCATTCATCGTCGCAGTCAAGGTCGTGTGCTTCGAACCATTGCTCCATGCCATATCGCGAAACGTCGAAGTGCGCCTCAATGGTGCACTTCTGGGTGTTGGTCTTCACAGCCTTGGAGTCGGCGCGCTGGCCTAACAGCAGTCCTATGGCACCGAGTATGATACTCTTTCCCGCACCAGTCTCGCCCGTGATGACAGAGAAACCGGAAGAGAAGTCTATGTCGAGCACGTCTATCAGTGCGTAGTTCTTTATGTAGAGATGTTTTAACATAGGGTTACTCCTTGATTTTGTTCCATGCGTTGCTTTGTGATGGGTTTATAGAGAAGAGAACGTTATAAACCGATTCCTTCTCCTTCTGTGTCCCCTTACCTTTATATATATTGGCGAGTTCATCCTTCTTGTAGTCTGTCCACAGTTGGGGCACGAGGCTCATGGGGCGGTCCTTGTGCGCCTTGTCAAGGTCTTTCTCTATCGCTGTCGTTATCTCTGTCCTTCCTCTGTCAGCATTGTTTGCCATTTCGTCCAGTCCCTTGCGGTAGTAGTCGTACTGTAGCTGGCGGAACGGTTCCATGGCTCCTTCGAGATAGTCGTTAATGATTGCGAAGCGGTTCTTGCTGCTGTCGAATGAGCTCCAGCCTGGATAGTCCAGGTTCTGCGCATTGTTGGTAAGGTTCATGCAGCGCTGCAGCACGTCCTCTCCGCCTTTGGGAGAGAAGGTGTCGAGGTTCATGCCTATGATGAGGTAGGCGTAATAGGCAAAGAGAGCGGTGAGCTGGTTGTCTATCATGTCGGGATTGAACTCTATCTGCTCGAACTGGTTGTAGGTGAAGGTGAAGTCCTGATCCTGATTCTGGAAGAAGACGGAGGTGTATGAGGCGTTGTATACGGGTCTGTTGGCCTGCACCATGCATGAGCACCCCCACGTGCCCTCTTCGCGCTTGTATTCCTTCACTGTTATGTTGAAGCTGCACGGGATGCGCTCCTGCTCCATGAACTGTAGTGAGGTCCAGTGCTGGTTGTTCACGAATTCCTCAAGTTTGTCCTTCAATTCGGTGAAGACGGACTCTTCCGTGCCCTGAATCTGCTGGTGGTTGATGTTCACCTTCGCCTGCAGCTCCTGGGCATAAGATAATGAGACTGCGGCCCATGACACGGCAGTCGTGAGCAGCAGTCTCCTTATGTTGAATGCGAAAAGCATAAATACTTACTTGTTATGAGATGCACTTAGACACAGCGGCATGAGATGCCGCCGCCGTTCTATCGCCTCATCGTGTTCATCCTTATTCTTGTCAGCACCTGCTTGGTGTCGAGAGCGAAGTCGCCCGCCATCATCCAGCTGAAGTATCCAGGGTCTCTGAGCAGCACGTTCTGCACAGCCCATCCCTTGTACTTGCCGAAGTTGAACACCTCCTGCAGACGTTCCGTGCCGTCGCTGTTGAGCAGCGGTTTGCCGTCGGGACCTGGAACGGGACCCCATACTATCTTTCCTGCAAAGTCCACGTTGCGGTTACGACGGCAGAACTCGTTGATGATGTCCATGTCGTTTGGCAGCTGTCGCTCTTCTTCTTCCTGCTTGCCTGGAGCGTACATGTCCAGTTGTCCTTGCAGTACGCGGTATGTGGCCTCCGTGTCTTCGTTGGCAAGGTGTGCTTGAAAATCCTCTTCCATCTTCCTGCCGCAGTAGAACTTGTATGCGGCTGCGAGGTTGCGGCGCTCCATCTTCATGAAAATGGTGCAGGCATCGATAAGCCTTGCTCCGGAGAAGTCAAATGCTACGCCGACCCTCAGAAACTCCTCTGCCAGCATAGGCACGTCAAAGCCGTTAGAGTTGAATCCAGCGAAGTCACAGTTCTTGAAATCCTCAGCCAGTGTCTCCGCCAGTTCGCGGAAGGATGGAGCGTCCTTCACCATATCGTCAGTGATATGTGTCAGCTCCGAAACCTCGGCAGGAATAGGTCGTCCGGGGTTCACGAAATAGTTCTGTCTCTCCTCTTTGCCATCAGGATGCACCTTGATATAACTTATCTGAATGATGCTGTCCTTGGCTATGTCCAGTCCTGTGGTCTCAAGATCAAAGACTATAAGTGGTTTTGTTAGGTTCAGTTTCATGGCAGCACTCGTTTAGTCGTTCAGAATCATTGGCATGATGAGCATGAGGATGTCCTCGCCCTCGGGCTGCTCGGCAGGACGTATCACGCCGGCGCGGCTTGGGTCGCCCAGTTCTATTACTACGTCATCGCTCTCCAGGTTGTTCAGAATCTCGAACAGTGTAGACCCCTTGAAACCTATGCTCATTGCGGCACCGCTGTAGTCGCACATGACGTCTTCGGCAGCACTTGTAGCAAAGTCAATGTCTTCAGAACTTAGTTCTATGTTGTTAAGGTTCATGCGCAACTTTATCAGCTGTGTGCTCTCGCTTGCAAACGGAATGACGCGTCTCAGTGCACCCATGAACGCCTTTCTGTCCACGGTTACGACGTTCGGGTTGTCTGTGGGGATTACGGAGGCGTAGTTTGGGTATCTGCCCTCGATCAGTCGGCATGACAGCATGCCGCCAGGGAACTCCATCTCCGCATTGTTGGCGTTGAACCTGATGGAAACCATCTCCTCACCGTCGCTGGCGAGCACGCTGCGCAGCAGTCCGGCAGGCTTCTTAGGGAGGATGAACGCTGCAGGTTCAGGGGTGGTGCATGACAGTACTACGTTGCGTACCATCTTGTGACCGTCGCTGGCAACGATGTTCAGGCTCTCAGCCTTGAAGTCGAAGTAGATGCCGTTCATAATCATGCGCAGTTCATCGTTAGCTGTGGCGAATAGCGTGCGCTGTATGTTCTTGGCCAGTATGCCCTCGGCTATGGAAGCTTCGGTGGACTGACCGTCGATAGGCTGCTGTACCGGGTATTCGTCGGCACTCTGCCCCGTGATGTTATAATTTCCGTTCTGGTAAATCATGCGTATGCCGTTGGTGTTAGCGTCTACCTCGAAGGTTAGAGGCTGCTCTGGCAGCTCCTTCACGGCAGTTAGAATGATACGGTTTGGCACGCAGAAGGCTCCCTCACCGTCACATTCGTTCAGTTCCAGGCTGCAGCGCATCATGTTGGCATTGTCGCTCGCTGTCAGCGAGAGCATATTGTCTTTTACCTCGAACAGAAAGCTGTCAAGGATGGAAAGAGAATTCTTGGAGTTGATGACTTTGGCAAGAATGCCTAATTTGCTGCTCAGCGCAGTGGATGAAAGCGTAAATCTCATATTTGTCGTTTAGTTGTTTTGTTGTTTAGTCGTTTGGTTTTGTGTTGGATGATACCGTGGTGCTCTCCTTTCTTGCTGTAATATGATTGCCACGTCGTAGTTGTGCCGTGGCGTTCTCGCATCTTTCCGACAGTTCTGTCGTAATGTTGTAAGGCAGCAAGCAGGGGCGTGCCAAAGCGACTCGGATATTTCTTCGTGTTGTCGTTTCCACTGTCCTTTGTCGTTGGCATTTTGTCTGCAAAAATACAAAAAAGTTATGTGTTGCACAAAAAAAGCAGGGAAAAGTTTTCCAATACGCTCTTTTTTTTGTAATTTCGCATCTGAAACGAAAAAACTATCAAAAAATATTTATCTCTTATACATTAAGAAATGGAAATACAAGGAAGAATTATCGCAGTGCTGCCAGAGCGCAGTGGAGTAAGCGCACGCGGAGAGTGGAAATCACAGGAGTTTGTTATAGAGACTGTTGATTCCCAGTATCCGCGCAAGATGGTCTTCACTGTCTTCGGTGCCGACCGTCTGCAGCGCTTCGCCATACAGGGAGGACAGGACGTTACAGTGTCTTTTGACATTGACGCCCACGAATGGAACGGTCGTTGGTTCAACGATATCCGTGCTTATGATGTCCGCCCAGCCGTTGTAGGACAGGGCGCGCCAGCAGGGCAGCCAGCATATAGCGCACCGCAACCTGCATACAATGCTCCTCAGGCGGCTCAGGCAGCTCCTGCACAGGAAGCGCCGGCAGCTCCAGCGGGAGATTCTGCAGATGACCTGCCGTTCTAAGACGTTCTGACGGACGGCTTCATATAGCTATTTTAGTGAATATACCCTTTCTGTTATGCTGTATGCCCAAGGCGATGGGTGCTTGTACAGCTTGCTGGGGAGGGCGAGTTTGAAAACTATACTCCACCATGCTATAGTCATGAAAGAATGCACTACATACAAACAGCAGTTGCGCCCTGCCATATTGGAAGAGGCGCAGCGTAGTTTCGCGCAATATGGCATCAAAGCAGTCAAGATGGATGATATAGCGCGTAATCTCAGCATATCCAAACGTACTGTGTATGAACTCTATGCTACCAAGGAAGACCTGCTCTGCGAAGTGGTGGAGGCACGCCAGAAGGAGCATGAACGACACATGGAGATGATGGTGCAGCAGAGTGATAATACCATGGATGTATTGACCGGCTTCCTCAGTATGCAGCTGGAGGATGCAGCCAACACGAACTTCAATTTCTTCAAGGATATGGTGAAGTATCCCAAGGTGGCGCATCTCGTCAGTGCATATCATGAGCGTCAGCGTGCCGCCTCGGCTGTGTTCTTTGCAAAGGGGGTGGAAGAAGGCTTCTTTCTGCCGACCGTAGACTATAAGATTTTTAATTTTATAGGGAGCGGTGTAATTGATATGCTCTGTGAGAATGATAGGTACGAAGGGTTGACCTTCAGTGACCTTTTTTATAACTATATGTATGTCATTATACGGGGAATATGTACCCCTAAGGGGCTGGAGAGGATAGACCGCTTCATGAAGGAAAAGGAAGTGGGGAAAGAAAAGTAAAATGAGAAGAAATGCAGGATGGAAGTCCGCAGATGATAAAGGAAAAAGCAAGACAGATGTTAGGGTGTGACGAGTGAGGTTATTCGTAGCACATTCCTGCATCTGTCTTGTTTTTTTTATGGATGAAATATTAATAGATAAGTGCTTTGTGGACACCCCTTTTGCGAAAGCTATCTAATCGTATTATGATTAGGTAGCTTTCGCATTGCGATTAGGTAGCTTTCGTAATGCGATTAGGTAGCTATTGTGAAGGGTGTGTGATGAGGACCCTGTGATGGTAGTTTCGGTCCATGTCCATTATGAATTTGCGCCCCGTTGCAGCTTGGTAGGCAGGCGGTGCTGTTGTTGTTGGGAGACTCCTGAGATTAAAAAACATAAATAAAAGTGAGTTAAATATTTGGAATATAAAAAAAATGTAGTAACTTTGCAAAGAAATTTATGTGTGTGTCAAAGCAGGCATACAATGAAGCAATATACTAATAGGGACTCCCATTTCTGTGTGGGAGAATGTACATATAATCCTAAGGAAAGAAAATGAAGAAACTCCTGATTGCAGCAGCTCTCTGTGCTACGACACTGATGTTCTCCGGATGTGTGATGACTAAACAGGTTACATATTTCCAGAATATAGACTCTGTTGACATTACGCAGAAGGTAAATGTGCCAGAAGCACGTGTCAAGATTAATGATGAGCTGACTATCCTCGTGTCGTCCATATCACCAGAGGCGGCAGAACCGTTTAATATGAATATTACCTCCAAGTACAGCTCTTCCATCAGTAATTCTGTAGCTGGAAAGAGTATGTATTCGTACATCGTGGATAAGAATGGCGATATTAACTTCCCGGTTGTAGGCAAGGTGAAGGTACTCGGGCTAACAAGACCTGAAGTAGAGGACTTGCTGACAAGTAAAATCAAACCTTACTTCTCGGAGGCAGAGAGGCCTGTGGTAAAGGTTAGGTACTCTAGTTTCCATGTGACCGTGATAGGTGAGGTTACAGGAACTAAAGTGGTGAATGTAGATAACGAGCGTATCAGCATTATAGAGGCTCTAGCTCAGGCTGGAGACTTGTCTGTGTACGGAAAGAGACCTAACGTCCTGTTGGTAAGAGAGGGCGGTGATGGTAAGAAGATGGCTGTAAGGTATAACTTGAATGATGCCAATATCTTTAATTCACCTTACTACTATTTGGAGCAGAACGATATCGTCTATGTAGAGCCGCACAAGGCCAAGAGTCGTAGTGCGGACGTGAATGCTTCATTCTGGTCGCCAATATCGAGCGTGCTGCTGTCAATCGCGACGCTGGCTGTAAGTATTACGAAATAATGATTCATGATGAGATAATGGAGTTGGTATGAGGGACGGGTCGCTGTCCTTCGTATTGACTCCTTTTTCTGAATAGAGAACGGTTTGGTAAGTAAAATCAAGAAAAAATAAAGAGATATGTGCGGAATAGTAGGTTATATAGGAGAGAGGGATGCGTATCCTATCCTCATTAAGGGGTTGAAGCGTCTTGAGTATCGTGGTTATGACTCGGCGGGGTGTGCCCTGTTGTCAGCGAAGGACGGTTCACTGAATGTATATAAGGCAAAAGGTAAGGTGTCAGACCTGGAGAAGGTGGCTGAAGGCAAGGATATAAGTGGCACTATGGGTATAGCCCACACGCGATGGGCTACTCATGGAGTGCCAAGTGAGGTGAATGCGCATCCGCACGTAAGCCAGAGTGGTAACTTGACGCTTGTGCATAATGGCATTATCGAAAACTATGCCACACTGAGGGAACAGCTCAGGGATCGTGGCTATGAGTTCAAAAGTGAGACTGATACAGAAGTGCTCGTGCAGCTGATAGAATATGTCATGGTGTCAAACAATGTAGATCTTCCTACTGCCGTAAGAGGCGCGTTGAAGCAGGTGTTCGGAGCTTACGCCATAGCGGTGATAGACAAGAGACATCCTGATGTGATGGTAGCAGCACGCAAATCATCACCGCTCGCAGTAGGCGTGGTGGAGGATAACTCAGAGTTCTTCCTCGGATCAGATGCGTCACCTATAGCAGAGTATACCAAGCAGATTGTGTATCTCAACGATGAGGAAATGGCGATTATAGAGCGCGGCAAGGAACTGCAGGTGATGAACCTTAACGGTGAGCATGCCGATGCAGAGGTGAAAGAGGTAAATGTGGACCTCTCTATGCTGGATCATGAGGGCTATCCTCACTTTATGCTGAAAGAGATATTCGATCAGCCTAACGTGCTTCGCGACTGTATGAGTGGACGTGTAGTGGAGTCACCATATTCACATGACCCGCAGGTGATACTGTCAGCAGTGACAAATAGTCGTCGACGCCTGCTACAGGCAAGAAGGGTAGTTATCGTGTCATGCGGCACCTCGTGGCATGCCGGTCTGATAGGCAAGCAGCTAATAGAACACTTCTGCCGCATACCAGTAGAGGTGGCTTACGCCAGTGAGTTCAGATATTCCGACCCTGTAATAGGACCTGAGGATGTTGTCATGGCTATATCGCAATCTGGTGAGACGGCAGATACGCTCGCTGCCATACAGCTCGCCAAGAAAAACGGTGCACTCATCTTTGGCATAGTGAACGGTGTAGGCTCGTCAATAGCGAGAGAGTCAGATACGGGTACGTACATCCATGTAGGACCAGAAATCGGTGTTGCATCAACCAAGGCGTTCACTGGACAGGTGACAGTGCTCGTAATGATTGCGCTCGCACTCGGCATGGCGAAAGGAACCGTGGAGCAGGAGGAATATGAAGAGACGATCAAGGAACTGCAGCGAATACCAGACAAGATAAAGAAGGTTCTGGAGCAGAATGACAAGATAGAAAAACTGGCGAAGACTTTTACTTTCGCACGTAACTTCCTGTATCTTGGCCGCGGATGGAACTATCCTGTAGCACTTGAGGGAGCGCTGAAGCTGAAGGAGATAAGTTACATACACGCAGAAGGTTATCCTGCTGCCGAGATGAAACATGGACCTATCGCACTCGTTGACTCGGAGATGCCTGTAGTGTTCATCGCTACACGCCATAATCTCTACGAAAAAACACTCTCTAATATGCAGGAGGTGATATCACGTAACGGCAGCATTGTGGCGATAGCCAATGAGGGTGACGAACATGTGAAGGCAATGGCAAAGGAGGTGATAGAACTACCAGAGACACTGGCATGCCTTGATCCGCTGCTCAGTGTAATACCGCTGCAGTTGCTGTCTTATCATGTGGCAGTAGCAAAGGGGCTCAACGTAGACCAGCCACGTAACCTCGCCAAGTCAGTGACGGTGGAGTAATACGCTGGTAATGTACAGACGAAGAAAAACAAGAAGCATGGTCCGTCGGCTGTCCTGCATGGACAGAGACGGGGCATGTATATAGAAAAGAATAACACACACACAACACAGATGGAACCCTTAAAGCATGAATGCGGCGTAGCTATGATACGCCTGCTCAAACCCTTGGAGTATTATCAGGAGAAGTATGGCACCTGGATGTATGGCATCAACAAACTCTATCTCATGATGGAGAAGCAGCATAACCGCGGACAGGAAGGTGCAGGATTGGCTGCTGTGAAACTGAACGTGAAGCCCGGAAATGAATATATGTTCCGAGAGAGGGCTGAGGGAGCAAGCGCCATAAAGGAAATCTTCGCTGCCGTTCATGGTAAGTTCAAGGGCGTGACAAAGGAAAAACTAAGCGATGTAAGCTATGCCAAGGAAAATCTGGCTTTCGCTGGAGAGCTCTATATGGGACATCTGCGTTACAGTACAACGGGAAAGAGCGGAATAACATACGTTCACCCCTTCCTGCGCCGTAACAACTGGAAGGCCAAGAACCTCTGTCTTTGTGGCAACTTCAACATGACGAACATCGAAGAGGTGTTTGACAAGCTGACAAGCCAAGGACAATATCCTCGCATCTACAGCGACTCATACATTATGTTGGAGCTGATGGGACATCGCCTTGATAGGGAGGTGGAGCGCAACTTCGTCATGGCGAAGGAGAAAGGATATGACGGTCGGGAAATAACAAGGTTTATAGACGACCATGTAGATATGAGCAATGTGCTCACAACGTCGATGCAGTACTTTGACGGAGGTTACGTAGTGTGTGGCATAACAGGAAGCGGAGAAATGTTCGCTATGCGCGACCCATGGGGCATACGCCCGGCATTCTTCCATCTTGACGAGGAAGTGATGGCACTGGCGAGTGAGCGACCTGTATTGCAGACCACCTTCGACCTCCGAGCCGAGGATATCGTAGAACTGCAGCCTGGCGAGGCTATCTTCGTTAATAGGGCAGGAGAGGTGAGACGCAAGCAGATTATCGAGCAGAAAGGCGACAGCAAATGTTCTTTCGAGAGAATTTACTTCAGTCGTGGCTCTGACAAGGATATATACAAGGAACGCAAGAAACTCGGTGAGCAGCTGACAGAGCAGATTCTCAGTGCGGTGGACGGTGACCACAGACATACGGTGTTCTCTTATATTCCTAACACGGCAGAGGTAGCATATTACGGTATGCTGACGGGATTCAAAAACTATCTTAACAAACATAAGATAGAGAAACTGCTCGCCATGGACCACAAGCCGACAAAAGAAGAGCTGACCGATATACTGGACGAGTATGTCCGTTCGGAGAAAATAGCATGGAAGGATATAAAGCTGCGCACATTCATCAGTGAGGGAAGCACGCGTAATGACCTCGCATCGCATGTGTATGACGTTACATATGGTTCGATAGAAGAGGGCGTGGACAACCTCGTTGTGATAGACGACTCTATAGTGCGAGGCACCACTCTTAAGGAGAGTATCCTCAAGATACTCGACCGCTTGAGACCGAAGAAGATAGTCATTGTAAGCAGTGCTCCGCAGATACGCTACCCTGACTATTATGGCATTGATATGGCGAAGCTGGAGGAATTCTGCGTCTTCAGAGCTGCCATACAGCTGCTGCGAGACCGAGGCATGGAGAATATAATAAGAAATGTATATGAAGCATGCTGCAAGGAGCTGCAAAAGCCGAAGGAGGAGATGATGAATGTGGTGAGAGACATATACGAGCCTTTCACCGTAGAGGAGATAAACCGCAAGATAGTGGAGATGTTGCACCCCGATGGCATGACTACGCCGGTGCAGTTGGTGTTTCAGACTATCGAGGGATTGCACAAGGCTATACCAGACCACAAGGGAGACTGGTACTTTACAGGCAATTACCCTACACCGGGGGGCACGAAACTGTGCCTGCAGGCCTTTGTTAACTATTACGAAAAATATGCAGACCAGCTGTCGCAAGTGAACATGGTTTGGCAATAAGAATATAAAAACATAAAGATGAAAAAGGTTACATTAGTATTACAGGACGGAACTAAGTTCCACGGAAAGTCATTCGGATACGACAAACCCGTTGCAGGTGAGGTGGTGTTCAACACCGCCATGATGGGTTACCCAGAGAGCCTTACTGACCCCTCTTATGCAGGTCAGTTGATGGTGCTCACCTATCCACTGGTAGGCAACTACGGAGTGCCACCATTCACATTCGAGGAGAATGGACTGCCAACGTTCATGGAGAGCGACAAAATATATGCTTCTGCTATCATCGTTGCTGACTATAGCACCGAGTACAGCCACTGGAATGCAAAGGAGAGTCTGGCTGAATGGCTGAAAAGGGAACAGGTGCCAGGAATAACAGGTATCGATACCCGTGAACTGACAAAGGTGCTGAGAGAGCATGGTGTCATGATGGGTAAGATTCTCTTTGACGATGAGCCTGACAATGTACCTGAGGCGGATTATGAGGGAGTGAATTTCGTGGACAAAGTGTCTACAAAGAAGATTGTAACCTATAACGAGGGAGCACCGAAGAAGGTCGTTCTCGTGGACTGTGGTGTAAAGGCTAATATCATCCGTTGTCTTATTAACAGAGGATGCGAGGTTATAAGAGTGCCATGGAACTATGATTATACCGACATGCAGTTTGACGGACTCTTCCTTGCAAACGGCCCTGGAGACCCTGACATGTGCGAGGATGCAGTGAAAATAATACAGAAGCAGATGGCAATGAGCGACAAGCCTATATGCGGTATCTGTATGGGTAATCAGCTGCTCGCCAAGGCTGCGGGGGCTACTATATATAAGTTGAAGTATGGACATCGCTCACATAACCAACCTGTGCGCATGGTAGGAACCGATAAGTGCTTCGTTACATCGCAGAACCACGGATATGCTGTAGATGCAAAGACTCTCGGTAGCGACTGGGAGGAACTCTTTGTCAACATGAACGATGGCTCTAACGAGGGCATCAAGCATAAGTCAAAGCCTTGGTTCTCAAGCCAGTTCCATCCAGAAGCATGCTCCGGACCAGTGGACACTGAGTTTATGTTCGATAAGTTCGTGGAGAAACTGTAAATAAAAGTATTGCTCCGCAAAGGGAATCCCTGAAAACTTCAACATCAAAATAGAAATACAACGACAATGAAAGACGAAAATATAAAGAAAGTACTCCTGCTCGGTTCTGGCGCATTGAAGATTGGTGAGGCTGGAGAGTTTGACTACTCAGGTTCACAAGCCTTGAAGGCACTGCGCGAAGAAGGAGTAGAGACAATCCTTATTAATCCAAATATCGCTACGGTACAGACGTCAGAGGGCGTTGCCGACAAGGTCTACTTCCTCCCCGTACAGCCTTACTTCGTGGAGAGAGTCATCCAAAAGGAGAATCCTGATGGCATACTGCTCGCCTTCGGTGGACAGACAGCCCTTAACTGTGGCGTTGAACTTTACCAGTCTGGCGTGTTGGAAAAGTACAACGTGCGTGTGCTTGGTACACCCGTACAGGCTATCATGGACACCGAGGACCGTGAGCTCTTCGTGAAGAAACTTGACGAGATAGATGTAAAGACCATCAAGTCTCATGCCTGCGAGAATATCGATGAGGCGCGCAAGGCAGCTTCAGAGCTGGGCTACCCTGTTATCATCCGTGCCGCATATGCACTGGGAGGCTTGGGCTCAGGCTTCTGTGATAACGAAGAAGAGCTGAACCAGTTGGCAGAGAAGGCATTCTCTTTCTCACCACAGGTGCTTGTAGAGAAGTCACTCAAGGGATGGAAGGAGATAGAGTATGAGGTAGTAAGAGACCGTTATGACAACTGTATAACGGTATGTAACATGGAAAACTTTGACCCGTTGGGCATACATACCGGTGAGTCAATCGTTATCGCTCCGTCACAGACTCTCACCAACTCAGAGTATCATAAGCTGCGTGCACTCGCCATAAAGATTATCCGTCATGTCGGCATCGTGGGTGAGTGTAATGTGCAGTACGCCTTCGACCCCAAGTCAGAAGACTATAGAGTGATTGAGGTGAATGCTCGTCTTTCACGTTCTTCCGCATTGGCTTCAAAAGCAACAGGTTATCCTCTCGCTTTCGTTGCTGCAAAGCTCGGTATGGGCTACGGACTCTTTGAACTGAAGAACTCTGTAACAAAGACTACCTCTGCGTTCTTCGAGCCTGCTCTTGACTATGTGGTATGTAAGATACCACGTTGGGATCTCTCTAAGTTCCGTGGCGTAGACCGTGAACTCGGTTCGTCCATGAAGTCAGTAGGTGAGGTCATGGCTATCGGACGTAACTTCGAAGAGGCTATCCAGAAGGGTCTCCGCATGATAGGACAGGGCATGCACGGTTTCGTAGAGAACAAGGTTATAGAGATTGATGACATAGAGAGCGCACTGAAGGCACCTACCGACAAGCGTGTATTTATCATTGCAAAGGCTCTGAAGCGCAAGATTTATAACGTGGACCAGATTCACGATATGACAAAGATTGATAAGTGGTTCCTGGAGAAACTGCAGCATATCGTGGACATTGACGACCGTCTGGAGAAATGCACCTCTATCAATGTGCTTGACAAGGAACTTCTTCGTGAGGCTAAGGTATATGGCTTTACTGACTTCCAGATAGCTCGCGCCGTTGGACTGGAGAAGGAACTCGGCAACATGCACAAGGCTACTCTCACGGTCAGAGCACTCAGAAAGAGAATGGGAGTACTGCCTGTAGTGAAGCAGATTGATACCCTCGCAGCAGAGTATCCTGCCCAGACCAACTATCTTTACCTTACATACGCTGGCGTTGCGCATGACATCAACTATGAGAACGATAAGAAGTCTATCGTAGTATTGGGTTCTGGCGCTTATCGTATCGGTTCATCTGTGGAGTTCGACTGGTGTGGCGTTCAGGCACTTAACACTATTCGCAAGCAGGGGTATCGCTCAGTGATGATTAACTATAACCCTGAGACAGTGTCAACCGACTATGACATGTGTGACCGCCTCTACTTCGATGAACTGACATTCGAGCGCGTTATGGATATCCTCGACCTGGAGACACCACACGGAGTGATTGTTTCTACTGGCGGACAGATTCCTAACAACCTCGCAATGCGTCTCGATGCGCAGAACGTTCCTATCCTCGGCACATCAGCAAAGGATATCGACAACTGTGAGGACCGTGCGCAGTTCTCTTCTATGCTTACTCGCAACGGCATCAACCAGCCAGAGTGGTCAGCACTGACGTCTATGGAGGACATCAACAAGTTTATCGATAAGGTAGGCTTCCCTGTACTCGTTCGTCCGTCATACGTACTCTCAGGTGCTGCCATGAACGTATGTTCCAACAGGGAAGAGCTTGAAAAGTTTCTGCAGTTGGCAGCTAACGTCAGCGAGGACCACCCCGTAGTGGTCAGCCAGTTCATAGAGCACGCCAAGGAGATAGAGATGGATGCTGTGGCAAAAGATGGCGAGATTATGGCATACGCAATCTCTGAACATATCGAGTTCGCAGGTGTGCACTCTGGAGACGCCACCATTCAGTTCCCACCACAGAAACTGTATGTGGAGACTGTACGCAGAATCAAGCGCATTTCACGTCAGATTGCAAAGGAACTGCACATCTCTGGTCCGTTCAACATACAGTATATGGCGCGTGACAACGATATCCTCGTTATCGAGTGTAACCTCCGTGCGTCACGTTCATTCCCATTCGTCAGCAAGGTATTGAAGCTCAACCTCATTGATCTCGCTACAAAGATTATGCTGGGAGTACCTGTAGAGAAGCCTTCAAAGAACCTCTTCGACCTTGATTACGTAGGTATCAAGGCGTCACAGTTCTCATTCAACCGCTTGCAGAAGGCTGACCCGGTGCTCGGTGTAGACATGGCATCAACTGGTGAGGTAGGATGTATAGGCAATGATACATCATGTGCGCTCCTTAAGGCTATGCTGTCAGTAGGCTATCGCATACCAAAGAAGAACGTACTTCTTTCTACTGGTACTACGAAGCAGAAGGCTGAGATGATGGATGCTGCCAAGATGCTCGTGAAGCACGGCTATCAGCTGTATGCTACTGGCGGTACATACAAGTTCCTTACAGAGAATGGCATACCAAGTATCGAAGTGTTCTGGCCGTCAGACGAAGGCAAAACGCCACAAGCGCTTGACATGCTACACAACAAGGAGATTGATATGGTAGTCAACATACCGAAGAACCTTACGGCAAGAGAGCTTGACAATGGCTACAAGATACGTCGAGCTGCCATTGACCTTAACATCCCTCTTATCACTAACTCACGTCTTGCATCGGCATTCATCAATGCATTCTGCACCATGCCGCTTGACGATATAGCCATCAAACCATGGCAGGAGTATAAATAAATAAAAGAAAAGAGATACATTATGCAGAACATATTTCGCGGCTTGGGCATCGCCCTCGTCACCCCTTTCAAGGAGGATGGCTCGGTAGACTTTGACTCTTTAGGAGCAATCATCAACTACCAGATAGAGAATGGAGCTGACTTCCTCTGCATCCTCGCCACAACTGGCGAGACACCTTGTCTGTCATCAGAAGAGCATTACAAGGTAAAGCAGTTCATAGTAAAGCAGGTAGCAGGTCGCATCCCGTTGCTTATGGGCTGTGGTGGCAACAATACCGCAGCGGTAGTGGAGATGCTTCATACCTACGACTTCAGCGGTATTGATGGTATTCTCTCAGTTTGTCCGTACTATAACAAGCCATCCCAGGAGGGTCTCTACCAGCATTTTAAGGCTATCGCAGCAGCTACGAAGCTGCCAGTAGTACTCTATAACGTGCCAGGACGTACGGGTATCAACCTCAAGCCTGAGACAACCTGCCGTCTTGCAGCAGATTGCGACAATATCGTTGCAATCAAAGAGGCAAGCGGTTCTATAGAGCAGGTAGACGAGATTATCAAGTATAAACCAGCAGACTTCGAGGTGCTCTCAGGTGATGATGCGCTGACCTTCCCTATGATAGCATGTGGAGCGGTAGGAGTGATATCAGTTATTGGTAACGCACTGCCTAAGGAGTTCTCACGTATGATACGTTTGGAGTTCAGAGGTGAGTTCGGTGCCGCACAGAAGATACATCACAAGTTCACCGACCTCTACAGTCTTCTCTTCGTAGATGGTAATCCTGCAGGCGTAAAGGCATTGATGAGCGAGATGGGACTGCTTAAGAATGTGCTCCGTCTTCCGCTCGTTCCTACCCGTCTTACTACGAGACAGAAAATTGCTCAAGTGCTGAAAGACCTCAAACTGTAGGGCAGGATGCGGATGATGCAGTAAGCGTGCTTGATAGTACGTTGACGTATGTTATAATTCAAAGGCGAAAGGGTGTGTCTTTATATGACGCAACCACTCAAATATCGAAATCCTGCATCCGCTTGAAAAAGAGGAATGCAGGATTTTTTTTTCTAAAAACAGATATGGAACACAGAATATCCCTTGACCTAATGGAGTTCATAGAGCGTAATGTATTGCCACGTTACGCATCCTTTGATAGAGCACATGGCATGGAACACGTGATGCGTGTAATTAAAGCATCTGATGTCCTTGCGAAGAAAATGGGTGCTGATGCGAATATGGCATATACCATAGCCGCTTATCATGACCTCGGTCTGGAAGGGCCGCGCGCCATACATCACATTACCAGTGGCAAGATACTGCGCTCTGACCGGAGGTTAGAGAAGTGGTTCACACGCCAGCAGATAGAGACAATGGTGCAGGCTGTGGAAGACCACAGAGCGTCAGCGTCAAGGGCACCACGCTCCATATATGGCAAGATAGTGGCAGAAGCTGACCGCGACCTGATGCCAGAATCGGTATTCAAGCGTACTGTACAGTTCGGACTTGACCATTATCCAGAGAAGAGTCTGGAGGAACACTGGGAACGGTTCTATGACCATATCAAGCAGAAGTATTCGTCTTCAGGATACATCCACCTATGGATTCTGGGCTCTGACAATGAGAAATACCTAAAGGAACTTCGTGCCATAATAGCCGATGAAAAGTTATTGCGACAGACCTTTGACCGGCTTTATAGTCAGTTGGCGAGATTATGAGTTATGCAGTCAGCATTGGTGATTATGCATTAAAAAAATAATGATATGTCAGAAAACGTAAAGACAAACTCCTTTCGTGCGTGGTTGCTTGCGGCACGACCAAAGACACTGACTGCGGCGGCAGTGCCCGTGATGATAGGAGTGGCTGCTACGATAGTGGAGGCGCAATATAGTTCAGGAGTGAAGACACTGCCTTTATGCAGCTGGCTGCCCGCCTTGCTCTGTTTCCTCTTCGCATTCGTGATGCAGATAGATGCAAATTTCGTAAACGATTATTACGATTGCTTGAAAGGTCGTGATGATGAGAGCCGCCTCGGTCCGCAACGGGCGTGCCAGCAAGGGTGGGTGACAATGCAGACAATGCAAAAAGCCATCGCCATAACGTCTTCAGCAGCCTGCATAGTAGGATTGCCTTTGATATATTATGGTGGCTGGCAGCTGATAGGCATCGGAGTGTTATGCCTCGTCTTCTGCTTCCTTTATACCACGCTATTGGCAGGAAAGGGGATGGGCGATGTGCTCGTGCTGCTCTTTTTTGGCCTCATTCCGTGCTACTTCACTTACTATGTCACCATGCCAGAGGCATTACAAGGCTTTGATAATACACGAGTTTGGATGCTTTCATTAGCTACAGGTCTTGTGGTTGACACCTTATTAATAGTAAACAACTACAGGGATATAGAGAACGACCGTGCAGCTGGCAAGGTTACACTTGTCGTTCTGATAGGCAGGAAAGCTACAGAACTACTCTATCTACTGATAGTTCCCGTGGCGCAGGTTCTCGTTCTTTTGAGCGGTGACATAAATATGACAGGTCTGTTACTGATGCTCCTCATGTTGGCATTTCATCTTTCCACATGGCGCACCATGGTGCGCATAGGCAGTGGCAAGGCATTGAACAGAGTGTTAGGCATGACCGCCCGAAATATTTTTATCTACGGTATATTGACATCTTTACTTGTCATTATGTCATAAAAAATAAGTAATATGCACAAAATCGCCATTTTGTGCATATTTTTTTTGCAGTTTTCAAATAAAATGCGTAACTTTGCTGCGCAATATGTTACCCTACACATTGTACTATAGAACAAACTGTAACGACAAACCATTGTTAATACACGAAAAAGTCTATATAAACTTTAAACAATAAATCAATGAAGAAGTACAATTTTAATGCAGGACCATCAATGCTTCCACGTGAAGTCATTGAGGCAACCGCAGCACAGTGTCTTGACTTTAATGGTTCAGGACTCTCTCTGATGGAAATCAGTCACCGCGCAAAGGACTTCCAGCCAGTAGTTGATGAAGCCGTAGCGTTGTTCAAGGAATTACTTCAGATCCCTGAAGGCTACTCGGTAATCTTCCTTGGTGGTGGTGCGTCGCTTGAGTTCTGCATGATTCCTTACAACTTCCTTGAGAAGAAGGCAGCTTACCTCAACACAGGTGTTTGGGCCAAGAAGGCTATGAAGGAGGCAAAGCTCTTTGGTGAGGTTGTAGAGGTGGCATCTTCTGCAGAGGCTACATATACATATATTCCTAAGGATTTTACTATTCCTGCAGATGCAGATTATTTCCATATCACATCAAACAACACTATCTACGGTACAGAAATCCGCAAGGATTATGACTCTCCAGTACCTGTTATCGCAGATATGAGTTCTGATATCTTCTCTCGTCCGCTTGATGTTAGCAAGTATGGCATGATTTATGGTGGTGCCCAGAAGAACCTCGCAATGGCAGGTGTGACCTTCGCTATCATCAAGGAAGACCTCCTTGGTAAGGTATCTCGTCAGATTCCAACCATGCTCGACTATCGCACACACGTAGAGAAGGGTTCTATGTTCAACACACCTCCTGTAGTTCCTATATATTCTGCCCTTGAGACACTGCGTTGGATTAAGCGCAATGGTGGCGTAGCAGCTATGGAGCAGCGTGCAAAGCAGCGTGCGGAGATTGTATATGGTGAGATTGACCGTAACAAGCTCTTCCGTGGAACCGCAAATGTAGAGGACCGTTCTCTTATGAACCTGTGCTTCGTTATGAACGATGAGTATAAGGAACTGGAGAAGGATTTCCTTGATTTTGCAATGAACGAGCGTGGTATGGTAGGTATCAAGGGGCACCGTTCAGTAGGTGGTTTCCGTGCTTCTTGCTACAATGCACAGACTATCGAAGGCTGTGAGGCTCTCGTTGCTTGCATGAAGGAGTTCGAGGCAAAGCACTAAATTTAGTTGTTTAGTGTTTTGGGTTATTTAGTGGTATAGTTGTTTGATAGTGTAATCATGAAGTTGCACAAAAGACAATGTTCCACAGAACAATCATAAAGTCTTTGGTTGATTGGGCTTGGTAGGGTGTGCCCTACTACAGAGCTTGGTCAACCATTGTAATCATTAAAAGAAAAATCATGGCAAAAGTATTAATAGCAACAGAGAAGCCATTTGCCGCAACAGCCGTTGCTGGCATAAAGGAAGTGATAGAAGGTGCTGGCTATGAGCTTGCACTCCTTGAGAAGTATACAGAGAAGGCACAGCTCCTCGCAGCCGTAGCAGATGTAGACGCTATCATTATCCGTTCCGACAAAATCGATGCAGAGGTGCTTGACGCAGCAAAGAACCTTAAGATTGTAGTTCGTGCAGGTGCAGGTTATGATAATGTGGACCTTGCAGCAGCAACAGCTCATAACGTGGTAGTTATGAACACCCCAGGTCAGAACGCTAATGCGGTTGCAGAACTCGTGCTCGGTCTGCTCGTTTACACCGTTCGTAACTTCTATAACGGTAAGGCAGGCAGCGAGTTGATGGGCAAGAAGCTCGGTATCCTTGCTTTCGGTAATGTAGGTCGCAACGTGGCACGCATTGCCAAGGGATTCGGCATGGAGGTATGTGCATACGATGCATATTGCCCTGCAGACGTAATAGAGGCAGCAGGTGTCAAGGCTATGGCATCACAGGCAGACCTCTTCAAGGAGGCAGACATCGTGTCTCTCCATATCCCTGCAACAGCAGAGACAAAGCAGTCTATCAATAAGGCACTCTGCTCTACAATGAAGAAGAACGCTATCCTTATCAATACCGCTCGCAAGGAGGTCAGCGATGAGGCTGGTCTTATAGAGTTGATGGCAGAGCGCACCGACCTTAAGTATATCACAGATATCAAGCCAGACGCAGATGCTGAATTCGCAAAGTTTGAGGGTCGTTACTTCTCTACACCTAAGAAGATGGGCGCACAGACCGCTGAGGCTAACACCAACGCAGGTATTGCGGCAGCAAAGCAGATTGTTGGTTATATAAAGGACGGTATTACCAAGTTCCAGGTAAACAAGTAATTGATAATGGAATAGAGCGGCAGCATAATGATTGCCGCATGATATACATACGTAAGCCCACCGCTGGCAACCATAAATGGATGTTGGTATGACAAGCATACGATGACATAGAGAGTAAGGAGACATGACAGCCATGCAGGTTGCCGTGTCTCCTTTTTTACTTTTATCGAGGTAGGGGAGAGAGGAGCAACAGGCCAATAAGAGAATATGAAGGTAACACTAATACAGATGGACATAGAGTGGGAAAATCCCACAGAAAACCGTCACCGTGCGCAGGAACTTATGCTGTCGGCTCCTAAGTCCGACCTCTATGTATTGCCAGAGATGTTCACGACAGGCTTTGCCGTGCATAAAGGCGGTGCACTGGAACCGCATGATGGTCCTACACATCGTTGGATAAAAAAGATGGCGCAGCGCCTTGATGCCGCTGTAACTGGCTCCGTAGCCGTAGTGACAGAGAATGGCGACAGCCGCAACCGCATGTATTTCGTAAAGCCAGACGGCAGCATACGCTATTATGATAAGCACCACCTCTTCACATACGGTGGAGAAGACAAGCTCTACACGCAAGGTACAGAGAAAACCATAGTGGAATGGCGAGGTGTACGCTTCATGCTTCAGGTATGTTATGACCTCCGCTTCCCAGTATTCGTGAGGAACACTATGCAGCCCGATGAGGATGGTAAGAACCTCAGACCTCTGTATGACTGCTGTATCTATGTAGCAAATTGGCCAGAAAGCCGCCGTAGGGTGTGGGATGTGCTGACCCGTGCCCGTGCCATAGAGAACCAGTGCTTCATACTTGCAGCCAACAGAGTGGGCGATGACCCCGTCTGCCATTACGATGGCGGCAGTGTGGTGGTGGATGCCTATGGCAAAGATGTGGCTGTGGCAACAGACAACCAGCAGATGACCATCACGGCAGAACTGGACATGGAACGCCTGGAGCGGTTCAGAAAGAAGTTTCCAGTGCTTGCAGATGGTGACTGAGAAAAGCACAAAGTACTATCCTAATCAATACAACAGATGCGCAGACATTTACTGACACTATTACTACTACAATTCTTTTTTTGCTCCGCTATAGTGGCAGGGCGTCTTAATACCACGTCCTATGTGCATTATGGTGAGACATACCTCGGCAAGCCATGGGCTACACTACCCGTTACCGAGTTCGCTCGCTTCCGCAAGGAGGGCAACCGTGTAGGCTATGAAGGCCTTGTCTTCGAGCGTCGTCGGCAGTTTGCCGCCCTTGTTATGGCAGAGGTGACAGAACGCAAGGGCAGGTTCATGCCCGATATCATCAACGGTATTGAGGTAATGATGGAGGAGCCTTGGTGGGGCATCCCGGCACATTACGGCAAACCTGTGCCCGTGTACAGCGACCAGCCCGTAGACCTTTTCAATGCCGAGTCCGCGTCCCTCATAGCATGGACTGGCAAGGAACTGAAGGCAGAACTTGACAAGTTCTCGCCCGAACTGTATCGCAAGATAGAACACGAGATAAATTACCGCATCCTTACCCGTGCCCTTGGTAGCAAGGACTGGTGGAAAACGGCAGGCATGAACTGGAACCCCTGGATATGCAGCAACTGGCTTACCTGCGTGATGCTCTATGAGAAGGACGCCGACCGCCGCCAGAAGGCGGTGACGGAGATAGAAGGCTGCATGCGTGCTTTCATCAATGCCTATCCTGAGGACGGCGGATGTGACGAGGGTACCAGCTACTGGGACCGTGCTGCCGCATCACTCTTCGAGTGCCTTGCACTGATGAAGCAGATACAGACCGACAGTCTCGCCACCGTAACCGTGCTTGATTATAAGAAAGACAAGGTGGCGCGCATGGGAGCCTATATATATAAGATGTATATCGGCAACGGCTATTCCGTCAATTTTGCCGATGCCCATGAGAACAAGAGCGTGGTGCAGCTCAATGTACTCTGGCCCTTTGCGCAGTATCTGGATGATGCCACAATGAAAGGCTTTGCCGCCTGGGTGGCAGCAGACAAGAACTTTTGGTCAGACCCTGCCGCCCTGTATGCCAAGAGTGGCAACTTCCCTACGCTCGGCAGAGAGCTAATGCTTGTTCGCGAGGCGGACGCACTTGCAAAAGAAAAGCCAGTAGAGCCACAGACAGAGTCATGGTTGCCCAATCTCCAGATAGCCACCATGCGTTCAAAGGGCGTGTATGTAGCTGTTAAGGGGGGAACCAACGGCGAGAGCCATAACCACAACGATGTAGGCTCGTTTATAGTCTATGCTGATGGCGAGCCGCTCCTTATAGACTGCGGAGTGGGTGAGTACACCTCCAAAACCTTCAGCAACCAGCGTTATACCATTTGGACCATGCAGAGTGACTACCACAATCTGCCACAGATTAACGGTGTCAGCCAGAAGGACGGCAAGCAGTATGCCGCCAAGGTAGTAGCAGAGAGCCGCCATAGCATCACGCTTGATATAGCAGGCGCATATCCCGAGGCAGCGGCAGTGCAGTCGTGGAAGCGAACTGTAGCCCTTAGTAGCAGTAAAGTAAGCATTACGGAAAACTACCGCCTTGACAGTTTCAAGTCACCATCACGACTCATGCTCATGACCACTGTGCGCCCTGTCGCCGTCAAGCCAGGGGTGGTACAGTTGGGCAAAGCCAAGTTGACATATAACCCTTCGCAACTCATCGTGACGGTAGAAGACAAGTCCTCACTGCTCGACCCTCTGCTTAATGGTCTATGGGGCAAGGCTCTCTACCGCATAGTGATGGAGGTGAAGGGCACTGGTACGGCAGGCAAGATACAGTATAGCGTAAAATCCGAGTAAGTCCGCTCGGCTTTTCAAGCGTCCAAATAATACACTATTCAGGTAACACCAGATTAGAAATCTCAAAATAAACACACGATATTATGAAGAAAGCATTGACCGCCCTCGCCTTTGGTACGTTTGGCTTGGGAGTGGCAGAATATGTCATGATGGGCATCCTGCCGTATCTTGCTACAGACTTCCGCGTGACAATACCGCAGGCCGGTTATTTAATCTCGGCTTACGCCCTTGGAGTATGTGTCGGTGCACCGCTCGTGGCGGTGCTGGCCCGCACGTGGCCGCTGAAGCGCATACTCTATATGTTGTGCAGCGTCATGGTATTGTCTACATTGGCAATGTCGCTCTGTCCCGTACCGCAAGATGGCAGCGGCATGAGCTGGCAGTTCTGGCTTATGATTTTCTTCCGCTTCCTTGCTGGTCTGCCTCATGGCTCATACTTCGGTGTGGGCAGCATTGTGGCAGACAGACTGTCAACCAATGGCAAGGCAACGCTTGCTGTGGCTATCATGACTTCAGGCATGACCATAGCCAACCTTGTTGGCATACCCTTGGGCACACTCCTCACCAGCATGGTGAGCTGGCGTGTGGTGTTTGCCATTTCATGTGTATGGAACCTCTTCACACTCGTAAGTATAGTGCGATGGATTCCTGCTATGGAACCACTGCCCGATACCGGTTTCAAAGGCAACTTCCGTTTCCTCAAGCATCCTGCGCCGTGGCTGATAATCCTTGCTACCGTCTTTGGTAATGGCGGCATCTTCTGCTGGTACAGCTACATCTCGCCTACGCTGACGCAGCTTGCAGGCGTGCCTATGGAGTGGATGACATTCATGATGATACTCGCAGGGGCTGGCATGGTGATAGGCAACCTCCTTGGCGGTGAACTGTCAGACCGCTTCGGACCTGGAGTGACGGGCAGGAGCCTCGAAATAGTAATCTTCGTTACCCTTGTTGTGATTGCATTTACGGCTGACATTAAGTGGTGTCTCATACCACTGATGATAGTAGCCTGTGGCTGTCTTTTTGCCGTGTCCCCACCGCAGCAGCTGCTTCTGTTGCGTTTCAGTAAGGGTGGCGAACTGATGGGCGGTGCCATGGTGCAGTTGGCGTTCAATCTCGGTAATGCGTTAGGTGCATGTCTTGGCGGACTGCCTATCATTGAGACCAATCCTGCTTCCTACCATTACCCTGCCGCTATAGGGGCGGTGATGGCATTAGGCGGCATTGTCTGCTATGTGGTGTTTTGTAAAAAATATGCTTCAAATAAATCAGAATGAATACGGATATTACGGTATACAACTATATGGACACTTTTTGAAGCGGCTGCTGGGCGAGAAGCGTATACCCGTAGCAATGACAGAAACTCCTTCTCCTGTCTCCTCCGTGTACGTCATGCTGGAGAAGCATCCATTCCTCACAGGACTGTTTCTTTCACTGGAGAAGTATTTCGATGCTCAGCAATACCCCTCTCAGGAATTGATGGAGGCAAAGCTGGAAGAAGCAGTGTTTACCTTGTTGCAACTGCGCCCAGACCTGCGTGAAGTGTTGTTCGACTTTGCCGAGCCTTGGAAGATGGACCTGAAAGAGTTTATGGACAAGAATTATAAATGCGACCTAACGCTTGAGGAGTTTGCGCACTATGCAGGTCGGAGCAGCCTACGGAAGCAACCAGCTCGTCCAATGCCTTGATGAAATCCTTGCCACTCTGCGGATTCTCTACCCCCC